>Ga0209190_1000110_pt1 | contig 54854 bp, 49 predicted proteins | sample M_140205_XF_Meta_FD_187315 | JGI IMG/M metagenome (GOLD analysis project Ga0209190, IMG submission 187315) | Freshwater microbial communities from Lake Montjoie, Canada to study carbon cycling - M_140205_XF_MetaG (SPAdes) (version 2) | ecosystem: Environmental > Aquatic > Freshwater > Lake... | reverse complement strand
GCATATTGTTAAGGCACTTGTCGCTAATGACGGAACTGTCGTAGAAAATTATCCACCTGAAATCGTTGGCGAAGTTCTTAAAGAAAAAACGGCAATGCAAATGCGCACAGCACTCGAAAAGGTGGTCCTCGCTGGCGGCACGGCGACTCGCGCAGCTGTTCCCGGATTCCGCTCTGCAGGAAAAACGGGAACCGTTCAGAAGCACAATCCTAAGGGTGGTTATATGCCCAACAGCTACATAGTGTCATTCGCTGGAATGATGCCTGCGCAAGATCCAGCGTTTGTTTGCGTTGTGGTGATTGATGATCCGCGAACTCAGAAGGTGACGCGCTACGGTGGAACTATCGCGGCACCCGTTTTTGGTAAAATCGGCGTCCGCGTCGCTTCTCACATGAATTTAAAACCTACCGAGCTTGTTTCGCCATCGCTTGTCACCACTAACGCCCGATGAATCTCCGTGAGCTTGTTTCCAAACTAGAGCGTGTCACGGTCGCTGGATCGTTGGATGTAGAAGTATACGGAATCACAGCATTTTCACGCGAAGTCTTGCCGGGAATGATTTTTGCAGCAGTCCGTGGTGGCAAGCTCGATGGACACCGCTTCATCCCAGATGCGCTCGCCTCAGGAGCTTCGGTTATTCTAGCAGAGACCGTTCCACCGTCAGATAATATTGGATCTACCGTTTGGTTGCATGTTCCTGACACCCGCACGGCGGTTGCTACATTGGCTTTAAATCTAGCAGGTAATCCATGGAAAGACCTAACAATGGTAGGTGTCACTGGTACGAATGGTAAGACGACCACTGCATTCTTACTTCATCACTTGATGAAAGTCGTATGGCATCGTGCGGGATTACTCGGTACAATTTTAGTGGATGACGGAGAAAAGGTGCAAGTTGCGAAGCATACAACGCCAGATGCCATCGTACTTGCGGGCATATTAGCCCGAATGCGGGATCATGGCTGTCGAGGAGTGGCGATTGAGGTGTCTTCGCATGGAATTCACCAAAAGCGAGTTGCAGGAGTTGGTTTCGACGCCTGTATTTTTACAAATCTAACGCAAGATCATCTCGATTATCACCGCACTTTCGATGCTTATTTCAAGGCGAAAGCGCAATGGTTCTTAGATTTGGCTACAAATCCGCTTGGAAAAACCCCTGTAGCTGTGATCAACACAGATGATGCCTACGGCGCAGAACTCGCGGTCTCTCTCGCAGGCAAGATGCCAGTGATTCGTTTTGGATTTGGCGTGCACAGTGAGTTTCGTGCTAACAATTTTCGCCAGAACGCAAGAGGTATGGAATTTGAACTAGCGGCAAAGGGAAAAACTTTTCTTATCCGAGCACCATTGATTGGACGTTTCAATGTTTATAACTTGTTAGGAGCTATTGCTGCTGCAAGTGCATGCGGTATCCGCCCCCGTGATGCGATCGCTGCTTTAGTTGATGCGCCTCAGGTGCCTGGACGAATGGAAAATGTAGGTAATGCTGGCGGAGCTACGGTTTTTGTCGATTATGCTCATACTCCTGATGCTCTAGAAAATGCTTGTCGAACACTCAAGGAACTCGATCCTCGCCGGCTTATCACGGTGTTTGGTTGTGGCGGAGACCGTGACACTGGTAAACGCCCACTTATGGCAATAGCTGCTGCACGCCACAGTGATGCGTGCGTTGTCACCTCAGACAATCCACGCTCGGAGGATCCGTTAGAAATTATCAGCCAGATTGAAAATGGTCTGAAAGGTAAAACATTTCGCAGCTTTCCTGACCGAGCTGAGGCTATCGACTTCGCCATCGCGAACTCGCTCTCGGGTGATATTATTCTCATCGCTGGAAAAGGCCACGAGACCACCCAACAATTCGCCGACCACACAATCGACTTCGATGATCGCAAACACGCGAGCAAGGCGCTACGTGACCGATCCCAAGTGATATCTGACTCACGATGAAGCCAATTACCGTCAAGCAACTTTGTGATATTCTCGGAGTACCGATCACCCGAGGATCTGGCGATGTTTTGATTTCTGGTGGTGTCTCGACAGACACACGGAAACTTGCAAAAGACTCAGTATTTTTCGCATTGCGGGGGGAGAATTTTAATGGGGATCATTTTGCTTTAAATGCTTTGCAGGTTGGCGCTGTGGTTGCGGTGGTACAAGATTGGGTGGGGGAGTTACCGCCGAATACTGCGCTGGTCGTTGTTCCAGATGTTCTGCTCGCTTTGCAGCGATTGTCATGTTGGTGGAGGAAGCAGTTAGTGATACCAGTGGTGGCAATTACGGGTTCCAATGGTAAGACCAGCACCAAGGATTTCACGGCAGCGGTTTTATCCCGCAAGTTTAATGTTTCTGCAACAGTTGGAAATTTAAACAATCACATCGGCCTTCCACTTTCAATACTGGCAACGACCAAGGAACACACTGTGGCCGTCTGGGAAATGGGAATGAATCACCCAGGCGAGATAGCACCACTTTGTGAAATGGCACGGCCAAAGTATGGCATTATCACTAACATTGGCACTGCTCATATTGAGTTTCTAAAAACTCGTGAGGCGATTGCCGAGGAGAAAGGCATGCTCGCTCGTGCTTTGCCGACAGATGGAATTTTATTTTTTCCTGCCACTTGCGAATTTTATGAATACTTACGTTTGCGGACTAAGGCGAGTATGATCGCGGTTGGAAATGGACGGGGCTTGGTTCGTGCTGAGAATCTTCGTTTTGAGCTGGATGGGACATCTTTCACACTCGTCATAGAAGGCGAAAATCCAGTCGAAGTTAATCTGCCAGTGCCTGGTCGCCATATGGTGACTAATGCTCTGTTAGCTGCTGGAGTCGGCTGGAAACTTGGTATTACACCTATTGAAATTGCTGAGGGTCTATCTAATGCTTCTCTCACAGGAGGGCGACTTGGTCGTTACAATTATCAAGGCACAACGGTTATTGATGATACCTACAATGCAAATCCAGAATCAATGGCCGCAGCTATAGAAACTCTAGCAGATACGCCTGTGATCGATGGGTCTCGAAGGATCATTGTGCTCGGACGCATGGGTGAGCTTGGTTTGCACGCGCCGGCCGCTCACTTGCAGACAGGTGCGCTTGCCGTGCAACGCGAACTCGTTGTAATAGCCGTTGGTGAAGGCTCAGAAGACATTGCCAAAGGAGCGAAAAATTCGCCCCATTTTCCAGACCTCGACCAAGCGGCTCAATGGCTTGCGCGAGAGGTAAAACCCGGCGATGTAGTGCTCTTCAAGGGCAGTCGCGCTGCTACTGTCGAACGCGTCATGCACGCCGCATTCCCTAGAAACTAATGCTCCCAGCAATCTACGATTTTTGGTATCAAGCGTTCGAAGCTGAAAAGGCTTCTGGACATCAAGGCTGGGCTTATTCGTGTTCGTTTTTAAATTTATTTCAATACATCACTTTCCGCGCTGCGTTTGCTGGATTATTAGCATTCATTTTATCGGTTATCTTTGGTCCTTGGGTCATACGGCGCTTGATCTCGTTAAAGGTCGGTCAGCCGATCCGTACGGCGGCCGAGGTGCATCAACTTGCGGAATTGCACGGTGGAAAAGTTGGGACGCCGACGATGGGCGGCGTGCTAATCATTGGATCAGTAATAATCTCGACCTTGGTTTTTGCCCGTCCATTGAATCCATTCATCGCAGTATGTGCTTGCACCATGGTCGCTTGCGGATTGCTAGGATTTTGTGATGATTATAAAAAGGTGAAGGAAAAAAAGTCCGATGGAATCAGCAGTCGAAAAAAGTTAGTATGGCAACTGGTCGTTGCTTTAGTTGCGGCCAGTTTTATATATTTCAAAAAAGAAATTTCTGGATTTGGCGCATCGCCACAACAGATAGCTGATGGGCTTGCAGGATATCGACTTGGGCAGAATCCCATTGGAATCGGAGTGATTTCCTTTCCACTGTTTAAGCGCGAGATCATCGATCTTCACTTTTTGATTATCCCGTTTTTTGCGATTGTGATCGTGGGGTGTTCCAATGCGGTGAATTTGACGGATGGGCTCGATGGACTGGCGACGGGCACAACAATCAGCGTGGCACTTTCCTATGCGTTTCTGGCTTATTTGGCAGGTCATTTTTTTATGGCCACGGAATACTTAGTGATTCCGCACAATAGATATATCGGTGAGTTAGCAATTTTTCTGATGGCGCTTGCCGGTGCGTGTTTTGGTTTTTTGTGGTTCAACTGTCATCCTGCAAAGGTTTTCATGGGTGATACGGGTTCGCTTGCTATAGGTGGTGCTCTTGGTACGGCAGCAATATGCACGAAGCAGGAGCTTCTGTTGGTCATCATAGGTGGAGTATTTGTGATGGAGGCGATGTCGGTGATTCTCCAAGTGGGTAGCTTCAAATTGAGAAAAAAGCGTATTTTTAAGATGTCGCCGATTCACCATCATTTTGAACTTTTGGGGTGGCATGAAAACCAAGTGATCATTCGTTTCTGGATTGTTTCCATCATGCTTGCCTTGTTTGGTCTCGCGCTTCTCAAGATTGCCTAGCAAAAAATGACACTCAAAGGAAAACATGTTGCCATTCTTGGCGTAGGACGCAGTGGCCGAGCAGCCGCAGCACTTGCGTTACGCGAAGGCGCAATGGTTTCGGCATGGGACAGTGCTGGTATAGAATCGTTTGCTGGAATGCCTGATACCGTAGAGAAGCATCCGAATGCCACCGAAGAGGATGGCCGAGGATTGTTTGCAGATCTGCTTGTGGTAAGCCCAGGCATTGATACTTACGGTTCGTATGTGGCAGCGTTCTCTGAGAATGTCTCTGAAATCGTTGGTGAGGTGGAATTGGCGTCTCGCTACTATGATGGACGCATTGTGGGTATCACAGGAACAAACGGGAAAACCACCACCACTGAACTGATTGAGCGAATTCTTGCGCATGCGGGGCTGGGCGGTACCGCTTGTGGAAACTATGGAACGCCATTTGCGGAGGTGGTGATGTTGGCAAATCAACCGGAAGTTGTTGCACTAGAACTGAGTTCATTTCAGTTAGAAACAATCAGTAGTCTGCACCCTACCATAGCAATTTGGTTAAACTTTGCGCCTGACCACATGGACCGATACCCTAAGGTGGAAGCCTATCGAGCAGCTAAACTGAGAATCTTCGAAAATCAAAATCATACAGACACCGCAGTGGTTCGGTTGGGTGAATTTATGACGAATCTAGCAGCAAATTTGGTTACGTTTTCCACCGAGGATTCATCGGCAGATTGGTATTCTCAGGGAGAGACGATCGAGCATGGTGGAGAAACATGGATCGATATGAATCATGACACGGGTTTACGCGGGCTGCACAATGCTGAAAATTTAATGGCAGCGCTTGCGGCATGTCAGACATTTGGAGTGGATTCGCAAACGATGCGTGCGGCGCTTTCTGGCTACGCGCCGCCGCCGCATCGCTGCGAACTTGTTCGTACGCTAGATGGTGTCGAATATTTAAACGATTCCAAAGCGACGAACTTGCATGCACTTGAAAGTGCTCTGCGTTCGCAGACTCGACCGGTGGTGTTGATCGCTGGCGGCAAGGAAAAGGGCCTAGATTATTCATCATTGGTTCCTCTGCTGGTTGAAAAGGCATTGTCAGTCGTCACCTTTGGCCAGATCGCAAGACCTCTAGCAGATATTTTTTCAAAGGTAGTCAATTGCGAGGCAGTGCCTAGTTTAGCTGTTGCAGTCGCTACAGCTCGCAGTCTTGCGCCGCGGGGCACGACCATTCTTTTCTCGCCAGGAACTTCTTCTTTCGATCAATTCAATGGATACGAACAACGCGGAAATACTTTTCGTGATCTTGTTCACCAACTTCGCTAACAGTTATGAAATCCCACACCTTATCAGTCAAACGCCGTAACGCACCTCGAGGAATTTTCAAGCGCCTCATGGCGGTTACGGGGAATCGTAAACAACGGGTCGCAGCCACCGCTTCATCTGAGATAGAAGGGGATGATAGTGGCTCAAAAATTTCGCGAGCTCTAACGATTATTTTTCTGATTCATGTCGTTGCGATCGGCTTGATTTTCATTCATCAAAGATTTTTGGATGATAGAACTTCTGTTGTCTCTCAAACCGCAAAAGTGGAAAAATCAGAAGTTTCGTCTCCTCGTGCTTCAAATCGGGTGGATTTGCCGAGGATAGCACCTGGTGAAAAGCCTTACGTCGTCATGCAGGGTGACAATTACGCGCGCATTGCCGCTGTGACGGAAGTTGATGAAAGAGATCTTCGCACGGCGAACAAGCATGTTGATATCATTCCAGGACTTTTACTTAGCATCCCTCCGAAGCGTATCGTCGCGGTGGAACCTAAGGAGGTTATTGCCATTCGCAGTCAAATTCCACTAGATGCGGATCGTGGACTGGTTGAGGCGCTGCCCATCGACGTGAGCACCGCACCGCGTGCCCAGTTGGTGCGGTCTAACATTGACCGCAGTGTGGTAGTGGCGGCTTCTTCAGGTAAATCCTATGTCGTTCAAAATGGGGATAGTATTTGGCGGATTGCCAATCGTTTCAATGTAAATCAAGATTCGCTCATGAAAGCCAACGGTATCAGCGACTGTCGCAAAATGAAGGTGGGTATGAGCTTGGTGATTCCTAACTAATTAATATTAAATCTGATGACACGTCACTGCTCGATTATCTTATGCACTGCTGTTGCGGCTTTAATTGCATTAGGGTTGATCATGCTGACGAGCACTGGGGCATGGGTGAAAGGATTTGCGCCACATCATTTCCTAACACGTCAGGCGGGTTGGGTTGCAGTTGGTCTAGTAGCAGCGGTTATTTCGGCTAGATTTCCTCTCGAATTGCTCAGACGTTTATCTCCATGGTTACTCGTTGGTGCCTGTGTACTGCTTGTGCTTTGCTTCGTTCCTGGTATCGCAGAGCCTCAGTATGGATCGAACCGCTGGATCAAGATTCCATTCATTGGCCAGTTTCAACCGTCCGAGGCCGCTAAAATTGTAATCATCATGACGCTCTCTGCTTGGTTTGCAAGATGGCAGACGGAAGTGCATACTTTTTGGCGCGGCTTTGTGATCCCAGGAATCATTGCAGGGATTCCGATTGTATTGATCGCTGGAGAGACGGATGTAGGGACTGCTCTATCACTTTCAGTCGCGGTGGGGGCAATTTTATTTTGTGTGGGAACTCGCTTGATCTATACGATTCCGACGATGCTCATCGTGGCTTCCGGCGCAGCATACTATATTCGAAATGATGCGAACCGATGGGGGCGTATCGAGGCGTGGTTAGATTTAGAGAATCCCGTGCATCAACTCGATCGTGGAATGCAGCAATGGCGTGCCCTACTTGCTCTTGGAAATGGTGGCCCGTGGGGTGTGGGCCTTGGTAATGGCGTAGAGAAATTTGGAACGCTGACTTTTGCCCACATCGACTTTATTTTTCCAGTGGTCGGTGAAGAACTGGGGCTTCCAGTCACTCTAGGGGTGGTGCTTTGTTACGTGATGATCGCCATCGCTGGGTGTGGTATTGCAGTTCAGGCAAATAACGTTTTCAACCGCTGTGTGGCTCTGGGCCTGACCTGTGTGATTGTGATACCAGCGATGGTAAATATCGGTGTGACCACTGCAATGTTACCGAACGATGGGCTCCCGCTTCCATTCGTGAGTTACGGAGGAACCAGCTTGGTTTTCAGTCTAGCAGCGGTCGGAATGTTAGTGGGGATTCACCGCCGCTCTCACGCTCGTGTGGTTCAGGAATTCTCGCTGGCGAAGCAAACACGTTTGGCGGTACGCTTGTGAGTGGTCGAATGAATGGTCATGGTGACTACATTTGCAACCTGATTGGGCGTTGAAATCAATTTCATCGTTCTAAGTGATGTGGTTGGTTGACAACGACGGGGTGGGTTGACCAATCTGCGGTCCGAATGGCACGTGCCGGTGGCTCGTGTTTTAGACTGTAATTCCCACTCCCAACGACTCAAAGCTCAGTGTTTTCCAACGAAGATTATCTCGCAGAATTGCTTGCCGAAGCCGGATTGGTGAGCTCCGATGACGTCGCCCAAGCGCGAAACTCTCTTTCTGGTGGAGAGAGTATCATCGATTATCTTTTGGCCAATAGTTCTCTTGTCCAAGAAGATGTAGCAAAAACTTTGGCGGTGAATGCAGGAATTCCTTTCGTTCGTCTCGCGGACGTCACTTTTGATCCGAGAATTACCGAGGTCCTTTCTGATGAAATTGCAAAACGCTATCGTGTCATTCCATTGCAGGATGAAGTTACGATGCTGACCGTCGCGATCTCTGATCCACTGGATTTTGAATTGTTAGACACATTGCCACACGTGATTGGTCGCGAACTGAATCTTGTGTGCGTGACCCATCAAGATATTCAAGATTATCTCCGGCAGTTTTACCATTCCAATGAAGCCGTCGCGGCGACTCCAGACGGATATTCAGTGACGGGAGGCGACGCCGAGGCGGGCCCTGGAGGTGATGACGCGCCGATTATCAAGCTGGTCATGCAGACACTCACCGAAGCGTTCCGCTTACGAGCCTCCGATATCCACATCGAACCTCTTGAGACTTCAGTCCGTATTCGTTATCGTCTCGATGGCAAACTCGTCCACGTTGACACCCATCCAAAAAAACTTTTACCGGCGATCATCGCTCGTTTGAAGGTGATGAGTGGCACGATGTCGATCGCAGAAAAGCGTCTGCCACAAGATGGTCGAATCCAATTAAAAATGGGCGACAAGGAGGTTGATCTTCGGGTTTCTTCTGTTCCTTCGAATCATGGTGAATCAATCGTCATGCGGATTCTTGACAAAACAGCTCTTTTGTTAGGACTTCCAGAACTAGGATTTTTCTCTGACGATCAGGTGGTGTTTGAGCAACTGCTTGGCTTGCCAGACGGAATTTTGCTCGTCACCGGACCAACGGGGTCGGGTAAAACCACCACGCTCTACGCCTGTCTCAACGTCATCAACAAGCCGGACAAAAAGATCATCACCGTCGAGGACCCTGTCGAGTACGAGCTGCCTGGTATTAATCAGGTGATGGTTAAGGCTGACATCGGGATGACATTCGCGGCAGCACTGCGCGCGATGTTGCGACAAGCGCCTAACATCATAATGATCGGAGAAATTCGAGATGCGGAGACGGCGAACATTGCCATCAATGCCTCGCTTACAGGCCACTTAGTTTTCTCGACCTTACACACCAATGATGCTCCATCTGCAGTGGCTCGTCTAGCCGACATCGGCGTGAAGCCCTTCTTAATTGCTTCGGCAGTTCGCGCAGTTCTTGCTCAGCGGCTGGTGCGGAAACTTTGTCCAATTTGTAAAGGTCCAGCGGAACTTTCCGAAAAGGAAATGCGAGCACTATCTCTTGATTCATCCCGCATGACAGAAGCTACAATTTTTGGCCCGGTGGGTTGCGAAAAGTGTCGTGGCAATGGCTACAAGGGGCGGATGGGAATTTTTGAAACATTCATCATCGATGACGAAGTCCGTAGCATGATCAACACCGGCCTAACGACGACTCAACTCCGCCGCCGTGCTCGCGAACTCGGTATGCGCACTCTCCGTGAAGACGGAATCCGCAAAGTGCTCTCCGGTCTAACTTCCGGCAGCGAGGTGGTGCATGCCACCATGTCTGATCTTGACTAAACCTTCCTTCGTTCCTTCTCGAAAAAAATCTTTCGCTTCTAAGTCCCATGGACAATCAACAGATCATTGAACTCTTCCAATCGCGCGGTCTTATCGACCAAACTCTTGCCCAAGATATCCTCGCTGAGGTCGGCCAGAGTGGTAAGGAAATCGCTGAAATTCTTGCAGACTTCCAAGTCATTCAAAACCGTGACGATATCTGGCCCGTGGTGGCCTCCGAACTTCATACCACGATGGTTGACTTGCGGGATTGGACACCACCCGAGGCACTTTTGGCTCTCGTTCCTGCTGGCACCGCACGGCTTCATGGTGCTTTACCTGTTAATTTTGACGAAACTGGACTCTACGTTGCGCTGGTGGATCCGCTGAACCCACAAACCCCTGAAGATCTGCGTTTTGCTCTAGGTCGTGAGATCAATGTTGTCGTCGCGCCCGATTATCTCGTAGAGGCAAAAATCAACGAGTGCTATGGCGGCGAGGGTAAGGCAATGGAGGATATATTGAGCCAACTTCAAATCGGTGGCGACGGGATAAGCGAAGCGGATCTCGAGTCGGAGGCTAACTCGGCGCCCATCATTCGCTATGTCGATTTGGTGCTTTATCAGGCCATTAAAGAAAAAGCTTCGGACATCCATTTCGAGCCTTTTGAGAAAGATTTTAAAATCCGTTATCGGGTTGACGGCGCACTTTACGAAATGGCTCCGCCACCGATCCATCTCGCCGGTCCGATCATATCTCGCGTGAAGGTGATGTCTAACATGAACATTGCCGAGCGTCGGATTCCGCAGGATGGACGAATTGTCAAACAGTTCGGTGAAAAACACGTGGACATGCGGGTGTCGTCATTACCAACTCACCATGGCGAGTCGATCGTGCTACGTGTGCTTGACCGTTCATCGGTAAACCTCTCGCTCGAGAATCTTGGTCTAACTGATCATATCTACAACTACATCACCGATACGATCGAAAAGCCTAATGGAATTTTCATCGTCACGGGTCCAACAGGTGCCGGAAAAACCACCACCCTATATGCGGCGCTTCGCCGGATCAACACCATCGATGCTAAGCTGCTAACGGCGGAAGATCCCGTCGAGTACGACATTGATGGCATCATTCAAATCCCGATCAATGAGGCAATCGGACTAGATTTCCCACGCGTCCTCCGGGCTTTCCTGCGTCAGGATCCAGACCGAATCATGATCGGGGAAATGCGCGACAAAGAAACCGCGACCATTGGGATTCAAGCAGCTCTAACAGGTCACTTGGTGCTTTCAACTCTACACACCAACGATGCCCCAGGAGCGGTCACTCGTCTGGTGGATATGGGTTGCGAACCATTCCTTGTTTCGGCATCCTTGGAGGGAATCCTCGCTCAGCGACTTGTTAGGACCATTTGCAAGGAGTGCAAAACTCCCTACGAGCCGAATGAATCGATTCTTAATCAACTCGGCATTTCTGCTCACGAACTCGGCGATAAACAGTTCTTTACCGGCGGTGGATGTGATGCATGTGGTCAATCCGGTTACCGGGGTCGTCGCGGTCTCTACGAGTTGCTCAACGTAACCGATCCAATCCGTGAATTGATTACTTCGCGGGCTCCCTCCGTGGTGCTGAAACAAAAAGCCGTCGAATTAGGAATGAACACTTTGCGTGAGGATGGACTACGAAGTATTTACCTTGGAGCGACAACGATCGAAGAAGTGTTGAAATATACCTAATTTGGCGGGCAAATTCCACATCCATCCTTTACAGAACCCCAGCAAAGCGACAAAAAACTTACTAATCTCATGGCTAACTTTCAATACTCCGCCCTCGATGCTAAAGGTGAACAAACCACCGGTGCTGTATCTGCAGCTACCGAAGCAGAGGCAATCCAACAACTTCGTGCCAAGGGGCTTTACCCAACCCAGATCAGCGAAGAGGGAAAGTCCAAAGGCAAGGGAAAGACGGCTCCTGCAAAGGCAAAAGCCAAGGCGAAGGCCGTCAGCAAAGGCCACGTCGGTGGCCGCATCAAGCCAAAGAGCCTGATGATTTTCACCCGCCAACTCGCGACCCTAATCGATTCCGGTCTTCCGCTCTTGCGTAGCCTAACTGTTTTGGAGAAACAAGAGCCTAATCCGGTGCTCAAGGCCACCGTTAGCGCACTCGCAGAAAACGTGCAAGGCGGCTCGACCTTCTCGGAGTCGCTCGCCCAGCACCCGAAGATTTTCAACAAGCTCTATGTGAACATGGTCAAAGCCGGTGAGCTAGGTGGTGTTCTTGAAATCGTTCTAAACCGTCTTGCTGAGTACCAAGAGAAAGCTCAGAAACTGAAAAACAAGATTGTCTCCGCCATGGTTTACCCAGTGATCGTTATGTTCATCGCGGTGGCGATTTTGGTTTTCCTGATGATTTTCATCGTTCCGAAGTTCAAGGAAATGTTCACCAACACAGACTCCGAGTTGCCGCTCATTTCTAAGATCGTTTTCGGCATGTCCGAGTTCTTCCTCGCCCGGCCGCTCTTCGTGCCCAACGTGGTCTTCGTCTTCATTATGTTCGGCATCGGCGTCTTCCTCTTCAATCTCTGGGGTCGCACCAGCGGGGGGCGCGTGATCATCGACAACATGAAGTTGAAAATGCCAATTCTCGGCGACATCCAGCGTAAGAGCGCGGTGTCCCGCTTTTCCCGCACGCTCGGCACTCTGGTGACATCCGGTGTCCCCATCCTCCAAGCCCTCAACATCACCCGCGACACCGCAGGAAATGTGGTCATCTCCCACGCCATCGAAAAAGTCCACGAAGCCGTTAAGGAAGGCGAAACCATCGTCACTCCACTCCAAGCTTCTGGTGTTTTCCCTAACATGGTCATTTCGATGGTCGACGTCGGAGAGGAAACCGGACAACTCCCCGAAATGCTTCTGAAAGTCGCCGATGTCTATGACGACGAAGTCGACAATGCCGTCACTGCCCTCACCTCGATCCTCGAACCAATCATGATCGTGATCCTCGCCCTCATTGTCGGTGCGGTCGTGTTTGCATTGTTCCTGCCATTGATTAAGATGATATCGACGATGGGCAACCAGTAAGTCACTGGTACCGTCATAAATCATTTAAAATGCACGGATCATGAAAACGAATTCACGACGCGGTCAGGCAGCTTTCACACTCATCGAGTTGATGGCGGTCATCACCATCATTGTCATCCTCGCCGGCCTCGTCGTTGGCGGTATGGGCTTCGTCTCCGATAGGCAAGCCAAGGAAAAGGCCAAGGTACAGATCGCTCTTCTTTCCAAGGCGATCGAGGAATATAAATTAGACATGGGAAAATATCCAGGCAACGACACCGACACTCCTGCAACTGGACTGGTTTCTGCCGAGCTATATGATCGACTGTTCTATCAAGGATGGGAGTTTGGCGAAAATCCGACTAGAGCAGATAACGCTGCGGATCCGAAATCGGCAAAAATTTATCTATCAGCTCTCGATCCCATCACCACCAAACAGGGGTGGGTCACCACTTCCACCGCTGCCAAACCTCCGGCCTCTCAAAAAATTCTTGACCCGTGGGGCAAAGAATATCTCTACCGAAAAGGCGCGAATGCAGTGAATCCAGATTTTGATTTATGGTCGATGGGTAAAGACGGTAAGACTAAAACTGGAACCGCCGCAGCGGACATGACCAGCGCCGATATGCGTGATGACATCAAGAATTTCTGATGGTGGGTCGGGCTTCTATCCTTTCACACCACCGGCCATTCCCCGCGATCTTCGAGCAGCTTGCGGAGGAAATTACGGTCAACCGCGTCTTTATCTCGGAACGTTTGTTTGGTCTTCCATAAAAGAGCCGGTGAGGCGAAGGGGATTTTCACTCCGAGGTGGTCTCGGAACTGGATGAGTGATTCGGCGTCGGCATAATTCATTCCACAGGCTTTTGCCATGAGATCGACGGTAAATTCATCGCAGACACGGACGACCACGTATTTATCGATTTCGCCTGGTCCGATTTCAAGGATCGCCTGATCCGGAAGACATTGCAGGGCTTCACGGATTTTGGCGTCGTTCTCGACCGACACGTCCACCAAAAGATCAATGTCCATGGTGGCTCTAGCGAGACCCGCCGCGATGATTGCGAACCCTCCGATAACGATATATTTCGCTCCCAGTTCGTTAAGTCTGGATGCCAGTCGCGCCAAATCCTCATCTGAGGGCGGACGGGTTTCATCTAGCTCAGATAGAGTTTCATCATCCATTCGTCCGCTTGTTCATGGTTTTCAAACCGATAGACCCCACGCTTTACCCGAAAGGGGCGGATCCTTAATCGCGAACAAAGGTCATTGATCCGAGCAGCCGCTTTCAAGCATTCACTGCCCGGAGCCGGCGGACGGCGCTTGCCAACCACTTTAGCTCTTGGATCTCCGGATTCAATCAATTCATTCACGACGTGACAATAACGCATCTGATGAAGCATGGCGAGCGGTGTTTTCTTGGAATTTTAGGTGGCTCGGATGCTTGAATATTCTCGACGACCGTCACTTGGGCGGGCTTCTTTCTTGCAGCAACATGAGCGACGAAACCACATCTTCCCCTGACAGTTCTCCAGATCCAAGTACCGAAACCGCGCCGCGCGTTCGCCGGATTTCCACCCACCGGCCAAAGAAGGTCGCCAAGACAGCGCCCCCTGCGCAAGCTGCGGCCACGATCGTCGCGGAAATTCCAAGCATTCCCTTTCCATCAGCGCGCAAACGTGAAGAGCCTACGGAAGCTCCTGTCCAAGCCGTTAACGATTGGCCAGAATCCGAAGATGCTTCCAGTGGAGACGCCCCGACCCAGACGGAATCCGCCAAACGGAAACGCCGCCGTCGTAAGGGCAAGGGTCAGTCGAACAGCCCACAGAATGCTGGCGAACCGACGGGCGAAGAGGTGCATGCACCAGCATCACCCGAAACGAAGTCACCCGAATCAAGTCAGGATCACCGTTCGCGATCTCAGGCTCAACCGCATTCGCAGCAGCGTCCTAAAATAGATCCCGAACTTTTGACGAAAATGGCTTGGAAGATCTATCTAGCTGAAGTCAGCGAAGAGGGGGTCGCTCTGATTGGTGACAATGATGCCAAAGATTTATCTCGTCGGTGTTTCAGACTTGCAGAGATATTTGTTGAGGAACAACTGCGTAGGCGATGATCTTTTGTTAGTCTATCATCTGAATTTCATATAAGACTCGAAACAGTTAGATGTCTAAAAATTAAGCTTGCCGATAGGCAACTTGAACGAGATTTATGTTCTCTTTAGAAATTAGGATTTCCAATTGAGGGCACCCTTTTTCAGAGCATAAACATAGGCAAATACAAGGATACCTGCGAACCCAGCCATGCTCACTAGCGCTGTGGCGCCTAGTGTGGCCAGATCGCGGAATTGCACGGCCCATGGATACATGAACACAACCTCGATATCGAAAATGACGAATAGCATCGCCACCAGATAGAACTTCACCGAAAATCGCGGCGCACCTTCGCCAATAGGGACCATACCACATTCGTATGCACTATCTTTGGTCGCATTGCGTTTGGCAGATCGCCCGAAAACAATGCTGAGCGTGAGGGTGGAGACCGCAAATCCCAGTGCGATCAATACTTGAAAAAGTACGGGAAGGTAATCTTGTGGCATGAATCAAAAAAGTTAGTCGACCCGTGTGTAGGGATCCCCGCACGGGATGGGTAGAAAAAAAACCCGCACCTGATGGGGTGCGGGTTTTGTGAGACTCATTACCGATCAAGCATCTTCTTGAGCAGCAGCCTCTTGGGCGGCGGCGTAAGCGCTGGACGCCTCGTGAACACGAGCGGTACCCTTGTATTCTTTGCCAAGTTTTTCAACGAGGCCGCGAGTTACAAGATTTTGAAGCTTTTCATAAGCCCTCAATCGAAGCATTTCCTCGCCGCCGCTTACTGCGTTGCGAACCTTAAGATTCGCAAAAACGCGCTCAAATAGGTCGTTGAACCCGAAGACCTTCTTTTCAGCAAGGACATTACAAAGTTCGTCGGTGACATGGTCTGGAAGTCGGCGTGAGAATCGTGTACGTTTTGTGGTAATTGCCATAACGGCATCACTATACCTGCAATTGTGACAAAAGCGACTCTTAAAAGAACTAAATATCACAAACTAATATTGATATTAAACAAGAATTTAATTTTAAATCTTTATTTATTGTAGAAATACCCAACGATGCTCGCTTGACAGATATGGACATTTAGCCATTCTCCGCGCTCCACCGCGTTGGTAACGTGTTGGGCAATTAAATCTCATGAAAAAGGACCTTCATCCGAAATACAATCCGGTCGTCTTCGTTGATATGACCACCGGGAAGCGTTTTATCAGTCGTTCGACCAAGACCTCCGAGAAGAAAGAAGTGATCGACGGCGTGGAACATAGCCTCATCTCGATTGGTATCACTTCTGACTCCCATCCATTCTTCACTGGGCTCGCTCAGTTTGTAGACACCGAGGGGCGTATCGACAAATTCCAAAAACGCTTTGGTGCCGTGCGTCGCGTGGGAAAACCGAAAGTCGACTGATCGGCTTCGTTGTTTCAAATTTATGGGCCTCCTCAAGATAAGGAGCGCCCTTGGTGAGTTTGTGTTAAAATACGCTGTTTGAGTTTTTGTGCATGCGATTAGGGAATTTGAATTCTCCTCTTCGATCGAATATGTCACAGATTCGTGCGTGTGTGAAAGGCCATCCAACATCGATTCTGACGACGTTATATTGGCTTTTTGGAGTCATCGTGCATTGAAATCGATTATTGTTTCGCCTGAAGATGAAGAACAAATCGGCTCATCTATCCATATTCGTATATTAATATGATAAAATTCCTCAAGATCACCACAGGTTCTCGATTGAACAATTTTTTCATGACGCCGCTTCGAGTGGTGCTCACTTTTATAATCGTGATTAGCGCTGGTGCTGTGGCGTCCGCTCAACTCCAGCCGAATCCCTATCGTGCTGTGGAAAACTGGGCTAAATTGCCAGACGGTCGACCCATGGGTGCAGTAGGGGATTTGATGTTAGATCCAGATGGTAAACATATTTGGGCGATCGTTAGATGCTCGGCAACCGAATCGGATCGCTTCGGTACTGAGTGTCTCGATTCGGACTTGGATCCAATTGTTAAATTCGACCTCAACGGTAACGTCGTGAAGAGTTTTGGTGGTGGTATGTTTATTTGGCCGCACGGACTTGACGTCGATCAAGCAGGCAACGTTTGGGTTGCCGATGCCGTGTCAGCCAAGAAAACACCGAAAGGTGTAAGGGGTCACCAAGTTGTCAAGTTTAGCCCTGAGGGTAAGGTTTTGCTGACGCTCGGTACGCCAGGAGTTGCTGGAGATGGTCCTAATCATTTTAACGCTCCGAGTGATGTCGTCGTCGCTCCTAACGGAGATATTTTCGTGGCGGATGGCCATAGCTTCGATGACGGAAACAATCGCGTAGTGAAATTTTCAAAAGAGGGGGAATTCATCAAGGCATGGGGTAAGACAGGATATGCACCAGGCGAATTCCGCATGCTCCACGCAATCGCGATTGATTCTGAGGGAAGGGTTTTCGTCGCCGACCGCGGCAACAATCGGATTCAAATTTTCAATCAAGACGGAAAGTTCCTTGCGCAATGGACACAGTTTGGTCGGCCGAGTGGAATCACCTTTGATGATAAAGGTCAAATCTACGTGACCGATTCAGAATCAGACTTGATTCAGAATCCTGGCTGGGAAATGGGCATCCGAATTGGAAATGCAAAAACGGGTTGGGTTTCCTCGTTCATTCTCTATCCATGGGGCGATCCTCGCGTTGTCGAGGGCACGGGGGCTGAGTTCGTCGCAGTAGATAAAGAAGGCAACCTTTACGGCGGAGAACCCCGACCCCGCAGAATCCAAAAATACGTCAAGGTTATACCCTAACGGAAAAATGCTGACTCAGACGTTTTTGACTTGGATGTTCGAAACATACCTTCCGCTGGCAAAGCATCAGTAGGCAACACGAGTGCGGGAGCCTGTAGAAAGAACTCGGACTCGGTCTCCCACTCGGAAAGGTTCGCTGGCACTGAGCTCTTGCACCACCGCGAGAGATCCACCCTCATCAAGACGCACTGTGATTTCGATTCCCTTGCGTGACTGCATCGCTTGCTGCGCATGCGAACCAAGAGCGCCGCCCACTAATGCACCACCAATGGCTCCGGCAGTGTTCGACGTCCTACCACTGCCGATGTTACTGCCAAGTGCTCCACCTGCGATCCCGCCAATGATGGCGCCAGCTGTCGAGTTGCCTTCAATTTTAACAGGATGGATATCGGTGATTCTTCCCATGCGTACCGATTGTGCCTGACGGGTTTCATCGCGAGAATATGTATTTCCAGTCATGCTGTCTTGCGCGCAAGACGAGAAAAGTAAAATTGTGGATAAGCCAACAAGTAGATTTAATTTCATCGAGCGATTATGGCAGAATTTTATTTTCCGCTGCAAGCATTGATTCTGTACCTTCGCGTAAAAATAAAAGAATTTTTACTGCTGATGCACTTCGCTGAATGACAAGCCAAGTTCGTTTTCCAATTTGGTAATTTTTGGGCGTTCTCGTGGTTCGATCAAGGCAATTGAAATACCTTTTTTCCCAGCCCTGGCTGTCCTCCCACTGCGGTGGGTGAAGTATTCCATTTGCTCAGGGAGCTGGTGATGAATGACAAATGAAAGTCCTTCGACGTCAATCCCGCGGGCGGCAACGTCGGTGGCAATCAGAAATTGGGTGCGTTCTTTTTTAAATGATCTCATCACCGTATCGCGCTCTTTCTGGGTGAGATCGCCTTGTAGGACATCGACTGGAAATCCCTTGGTGATGAGTTGCTTGCCGAGGATGATCGCTCCCGCCTTGGTTCGGCAAAAAATCACTCCGCGGTTGTCCTGCTGTCGCTTGAGGAAACTGGCGATCACATCAGTCTTTTCATCGCGACTGCAAATCTTGAATTGGTGATCGATGTCACGGTTGACGACGTGCGCCTTGTCGATTTTTAACAAATGCGGCTTACCAGTCATGCAGTCTTTGATTAACCCGTGAATGGCATCTGGTATCGTCGCGGAAAACAACCAAGTACTCATGCGAGCGCGGGTGAGACCAAAAATTTTGATCAACTCCTTTTTGAAGCCCATGCTAAGCATTTCATCTGCCTCGTCTAACACTAGATGCTTCACCCCGACAAGTGTGAGTGCTTTTTTGTGGATCAAATCGATCAAGCGTCCAGGCGTAGCGACGACGATGTGGGTCGGGCGTAGAAGAGACGATACTTGCTTGTCGAAGTTATCGCCGCCGCACAGCACTTCGATGAAGATCTTCTCTGAAAACTTGGTGTAGCGGAAAAGTTGCTTGCCGATCTGCTTAGCCAGTTCGCGCGTTGGCGCAATGATGAGGCCTTGGATTTCTCTCGATTTCGGATTTACTTTCATCAGTAAAGGCAACCCGAAAGCAGCAGTTTTCCCAGTGCCGGTCTGGGCTTGGGCGATCAAGTCTGCCCCGCTTTCTAGCAAAAATGGGATAGCTTTTTCTTGAATTTCAGTGGGATGAATGATGCCAAGCGCTTGTAGTCCCTCCATGAGGTTCGCTGGGATTCCTAGTTCTTTGAATGTTTTCAAAATGCTTTTTGTGGTGAAATCACCCGAAATCTCACCAATGGTGTGAGTGACTGGCGAGACTATAAATGCATCTGGACAGGTTGACGAGCCATGAAAATGAACTCATTTTCAAATAATTCGTACCAGCTGTCGTAGTCAAAATTTTGTCTTAGTAAAAATAAAAAACCTAACAAAATAACGGTGAAATCCAAAGAAATAAACCTTCCACAACGTTGCCGTACTTACTAATTCCTAAGAATACATCCACGCATAGATTTTACATCGTCTCCCTATGATGCCGACCACCTCTCATCTCCAATTTAAATAAGAAAATGAAAAGCTGCATCAAAATCACTAATTCATTCGCCATCATATTTACCCTATTGCTTTTGACACCTGTGTCGGCCGAACCTGATCAGAAATCCAATGTTTTGTTCATTGCGATCGATGATTTGAAACCTATTCTTGGCTGTTACGGCAACAGGCTCATTAAAACTCCGATGACTTAAGCGGTTTGAAAATTCTATCAGATTTGGACGATAAGAGTCTTGTTCCGATCATGAAACAAACCGCAAGCTCAGATAAAAATTATTCTATCAGCTAATGTTCTCGCACCGGTACTAAAGGTGAAACGGCGCGCCAAGGTTACTCTTCTGGAAAAGTGATAGGATATTCGCTCAGAAATCATCGCTACCAGTAAACCATTTGGTTGGCAAATGACTTCAGAAGCTCGCAGCCATTCAATGCCGAGTGGGTCGTCGGAACGGAGTTGTATGACTATGAAAAAGATACAGAAGAGATCGTCAACGTCATGAACAAAAAAGATTACGAATCAATAACCAAAAATTTGAACGCTCAACTGATTAGTTTTTCTAAGACTCAATTGAATGGCGTCCTACCCGATTTATAACAGTACGGATAACCTAGTGATTTTTAGTTTTAATCGCTGTTCGATTACTGATTATTTACTTTGGAGTGATTGTCTAGACGTTTTTTTGGACGAGTGGACTGATGATTGCAAGGACCGGATTTGATGACTCGGGCGGGCAAAATGAGCGATACAGACAGGGAGCTTTGGTTAAAATATCATAGATTTTTTTTTCAAGTATTGTCGTTTAGGTCTAAATCGGCTATTTTCCCCTCAATGATAGATGAAAATTGTGACATTGCTCCGACATGGGTTGAGAACAGCGCCTTGACGGCACCTGCATTGCTGGGTGCGGCGGCGGGCTTGCTGCTCGGTGATTTAATGCACCGTGGCGCCCGGCGGGGTGTAGGAATTGGTCTCGGGGCTTTGGGAATCGCAGCACTTCTCCCATTCGTCGTCGGTGGAGTTACAGACCTAGTGACGGGCCCTCGAAGTAAACTCGGAGTTCGCCGCAAAATTCAACGCATTCGCGATGCTGGAATTGTGGCACCAGACTATAACGAGGTGGAAGAACAGTTACGCGAACAAGGTCTGCTCTGAGCCAATGCGTATCGCGGTGACTGGTACCACGGGACGAGTCGGTGCCGCACTGGTAAAGTATTTTTCTGCTAGCCACAAAGTGGTCTCCTTATCGCGTCAAATTTGCGATCTCGCAGACCCTCGCTCACTCGCCAAGGCCTTGGACCACTTAGAGTGCGATGTCTTCATCAATCCCGCGGCAGTCACCTCACTCGAAGTGTGTGAGGATGCGCCCGCACTAGCGATGCGAGTGAATGCCGAGGCCCCTGAAGAAATCGCAGCTTGGGCATCTCGGCGTGGTGTTCCGTTAGTTCATTTCAGCACCGATTATGTTTTTGGCGGAGAAAGTGAACAACTTCTCAACGAGACTGACATACCCTGTCCTGTGAACGTCTACGGTCAGAGCAAGCTCGCTGGCGAACTCGCCGTTCTCTCATCGACCCAAAACAGCGTGATTCGGGTTTCATGGGTATTTGGACCAGAAAAGCCATCGTTTATTGATCAGATCTTCCAATCTGCATTAGCAGGTGAAAGCTTAACTGCCGTGGCAGATAAATTTTCTCTGCCACTCTACACGCTAGACCTCGCTGATTGGGTGCGGCACCTTATTGAACAGAAATCTACAGGGATTTTTCATGCGTGTCATTCTGGAACACCCGTTAGTTGGCATGGTATTGCAGTGGCTGTCGTTGAGGAAATGGCAACATGTGGGGCCATTAGCAAAGTTCCAATTGTCGCAAAAAAAACTTTATCTGAAATGACCAGTTTTCGGGCTTCGCGACCATGCTACACCGCAATGAGTACCCACCGCTTGTCCGAGGTTATCGGTCAACCGCCGAGGCCATGGCGTGTTGCTCTATCAGAATATATTTGTCAGCAGATATTATGTCTCTAAGTAAGTCTGACCAAAGCCGTGGCAGGGAAATGATCTGTTAAGCAATCATTGGTCTGACCGGCACGCCGTGCTCTTTAAAATAGCATTTTGCTTCTGCGACCGTATGCATTCCGAAGTGAAAAATACTTGCTGCCAGAACAGCGTCTGCTTTGCCACTGTTGAGAACGTCGACCATGTGATCTAGAGTCCCAGCTCCACCACTGGCAATAACCGGAATGCTAACGGCAGACGAAACTGAGGCGGTAAGCTCTATATCGTAACCAGCTTGTGTGCCGTCTGCATCCATGCTAGTTAGCAGTATTTCTCCTGCCCCGCGCCTCCAAACTTCTTTAGCCCATTCTATGGCATCCATCCCGACCGCCCTGCGACCACCGTGAGTGTAGACGCCCCACTTTCCCGGACCTTCGCGTTTCGCATCGATGGCGACGACGATACACTGACTGCCAAATGCTCTGGCCCCAGCATCGATTATATTAGGATCAACAACGGCAGAGGTGTTGACGCCAACCTTGTCGGCGCCTGAGAATAACATTTCGCGCATATTATCAACCGTCCGAATGCCGCCACCCACAGTGAGCGGGATAAAACATTTTTCTGCCGTGCGGCGTACCACATCGATCATTGTTTTTCGGTTGTCCGAGGAAGCAGTGATGTCGAGAAAAACCAGTTCATCTGCTTGTTGCAAATTGTAAGCAATGGCGCATTCCACGGGGTCACCTGCATCGATTAAATCTACAAAGTTCACGCCTTTAACGACACGCCCTGCGGTCACGTCGAGACAGGGAATAATTCGTTTAGCGAGCATGCTCGTAGAGTTGGAGATGCGACTGTAACAATCAAAACAAAAAGCCTAAGTAATAAAAAAAGAGCTCGCGGAATTGAAAAAATTGACACGTGGCAATCACACGAAGTGTGAACCACTGTTGCACGGGAAAGGAGATTCTTACATAACCTATGAGTGTAGAGAATGCCCGCGTATAATTCTGCCGCTCAGGTCCAAAATCTCATTACGCGCATTCAGATCTTCTAACAAATTATTTGGCCAGAGGACAGTGGGAGAGTATGCACCGTAAACCAAGCCTAAAATCATCCCGCGCGCGGCGCAGTCTCCGCCTGCCATGGCGTTCTCAATCAACGCAGTCGTTGCGTTTTGCGAATGTCGAAGGAGTAGATGGCAGATGCAGGGAAATGCATCCGCCGTGTGACATGTTAGACCATGGCGATTGATTTCAACTGCGTCTGTTTCTGATGAAGCTGCTGACTCAATTGCATTGTCAAGCCACTCTTCTAACAATCCATCCCACTTATGGAGCTTCATTGTCTGTCCCAAAGCTACAGACATATTTTTACCTCGCTGGACGGCTAGAGCAGTACGGGTGAAGAACTCTGCGGACTCAATGACAGCGGGGTCTCCATGAGTGAATGCGGTTTGGGCACGAACGGCAGCAACCAATGCGTCGTCATTCTTCCAACTGAGAAGAAATAACGGACTGATCCTCGCGGCTCCTGCGATGTCCTGTGACATGGAAAACGCCGCTGTAGGAGTTACTCCAGCTTTGAGATTAGTAAGTGTGGCTTTTGTCGCGCCATCGCGGTAGGAATGGTTGTCGGGATTCTCCCAGAATTCTTGCCACACAGTAGCGAAATGACTTAGATCAAAACAATTCTTTTCCGTGATTGATCGAAGTAAAACGAGTGTCTGATCACCGTAGTGTGTTAAATCTCCTGCGGATTTACCCACATGGTAGGTGGTGATAGGTGGATGGTAGCCGTTTAGATGGCGCAATTTTTCTCGAATAACGGTGTGATCGTAAACCCAGTGTGATCCTAGTGAAAGGGCGTCACCGATAAATGAGCCAAGCACGATGTTTTCGGGATATATCATATAAACTACACTACGATCTCGTAATCCAAAAAGCAATGTTTGTTCTCCATCGTAGAAGTTATTTCTGCTACGTTAATTAAATTAAAACAATATTAAAATCTAGCAGATAACGTTCGTTGGTAAAGCCAATGTTATCGCCACACAAAAATTTGATATGATACATTTGAAGCGCGTAAACCTTAACTTGTTTGACTGTTAGTGCTTTTTTTAGGGCGTTCTTGGGAGACGCGTTTGTCTAGAGATGTAGATTTTTTTGCTTCAATCTCTCGTGTGCGCTTCCTCCAATCTTGCTTTGGCGCTTTCTCGCCGGGTGCGGAAGTTGTTACTGCAGCGTGATAGTTGAAACCTCTTAATCGTTTGCGCTCAAGACGCTGGCTGATAGAAAACTCAAGTATTCCTAGAAGATTGAGATCCTGTTTGGGGACAAAACTTATTGATTCACCCTGCGCCTCAGCACGTCCGGTACGCCCAATGCGATGCACGTAGTCCTCTGGATTGACGGGGAAGTCAAAGTTGATGACTTGAGATACGCCATCGATGTCAATTCCACGCGCAACGATGTCAGTGGCGACAAGGACTTGGACTTTTCCGTCTTTAAAATCCTGCAACGCTTGCAGTCGTTGCTCTTGTGATCTGCTGGAGTGCAATCTTGAGACCTTAATTCCTGCGAGCTTGAGGAAGTTTGTAAGTAGGTTAGCGCCATCTTTCATTCGGACGAAGACGAGAACTCTAGTAAATTTAGGCTGCCGTATAAGTTCTAATAAAAGAGCGTTTTTCAAGTGCGCAGATACTTCGTAAACACATTGCTTCACAGTGTCTGCTGGGTTGGAGCGCTTACCAATCTGAACCATTTTTGGTTGATAAAGAAACCGTCGCGCTAGCGATTCGACCTCTTTAGAAAGGGTAGCAGAAAACATGAGGGTCTGTCTGCGTTTCGGTAAGTGACTGATAATTTTCTCGATGTCTGGCAGAAATCCCATGTGAAGCATCCGGTCTGCTTCATCTAGAACTAACATTTTTAGCATTCTAAAATCTAGTTTCTGCCGCTCAAGGAGGTCGATTAAGCGTCCCGGCGTGGCAACAACGATGTGTACCCCCTTCCGCAATGTCTTGATTTGAGCCTCTTCCTCGACCCCGCCGTAGATGGCGGCGACGCGGATCGGCAGGCTCTGTCCGTAATTGCGGATATTTTCCATAATTTGGACAGCGAGTTCGCGGGTGGGAGCGAGAATGAGTGCTCGGATATCTCGCTCGCCACTCGACCGGCTTAGGTGATGCAGCAGTGGCAGCACAAAGGCGGCCGTCTTGCCCGTGCCAGTTTGAGCAATCGCAATGACGTCGTTACCGAGCATCACCTTGGGGATCGCGGCGTCCTGCACCAGCGTTGGGCGGGTGTATCCTGATTTTTGAATCGCACGAAGAAGTGCGATATCAAGTCCAAATTTGCTAAACGGCATACGTGGATCATAGACTGCCACGGGCGATGGTGGCACGACTTTAAATTTCAAAGTCACACATCTTCCGTGGGTATATTATTCACCTCAGCGGTCAAATTGCGCAGGCTATCCAAGTAGGCGTTCTTTGGTTGGAGTTTTACGGGTCGTGGCTCTTCCTCGAGCATCTTGGTGACGCGTCCCTTGCTCTCACGGATCAATTCTTCGATGAGGTCAGCCTCTGGCAGGTTTTTCCAGTAGCGCTTTGGCATCTCAGTTTGCATCGCCTTCATCTTGAGTCTCGCCGGATTGAAGATGCTTCGGTAATAGACCATCCACGCTGCTTCGAGTGCGTCAGGGCACTCGACTGGGTTGTTAGAAATTCCAGGGCTGTAGATGAGGTTTGCGCCATCCCAATGGGCACATCCTTTTGGCGTAAAGATGCTCCAATCCATGTTTGCGAAGCGTTTTTTAAAAAATGGCGTAGCTTTCTCAATGATGAAATGATCTGGCTCAAACCATGCCGCATAGCGTTCACGACCCGTTTCAGCAGGAGTATCTATCAACTTAAATCGCACGAAGGCGTGCATTTTGTGAACTTCACGGCGGACATTTTTTTCCAATATCCGAGCCCTTGCCACATCTTCATCGCAGGCGATCGAAAGTAGATTTCGCTCCCCATCGCAGACGATCCGCCATAGTATTCTATACATCAAAGCCCAGCGCGAAGTATCGTAATGACACGAGACATTTTCCGCCAACTCGATAAATGCACTTGGGACTTTTACCCGATATGTTAGTACTTTTTTGTTTTGAGATTTTTCTGAAAAAAGTCCTATTTCGTTTAACCACACGACATCGCAGGGTGGAATATTTTCCTCTAATAAAATACGAGCAGCCTTACGCCATGAATTGTAATTTATCCCTGGGTCAACGCATTTCATCATTGTTAAAAAGTTCAAGTTGAGTGGGTTTAGGTAGATAGCGCGCCCTTAGAGAATCAGAGTCTAACAAGTAAGCGCTCGGGTTATGATCTGCTGTTTTTAAAAATGGCAGCACCTTCGGTAAAGAAACTCTGAGGCGGACGAGATCCGCCTGACTGATACGAGTGAAACGGCGAATTTTTAATATGCGTTCGACATTCCTTACCCCTAGTCCAGGGACTCGGACCAATGTCTCGCGTGTTGCCGTCTGAATGTCTACCGGAAAATCCTGTCTGTTTCTCAGTGCCCATGAGAGTTTTGGATCTAACTCTAAGTCGAGATTTGGCGTCTCAGGTGATAGAATTTCCGTGGTCTTGAAACCGTAAAAACGCATCAACCAGTCTGCCTGATAGAGTCGGTGCTCGCGTATAAGCGGAGGGGCTTTTAGAGGCAAGAGCACGGATGGTTCTGGAATCGGGCTGAATGCAGAGTAATACACCCGCTTCATTTTGTAAGTACCGTAAAGTTCATCGGACCTCGCAAGAAAATCCGCGTCTGTGGACGTATCTGCTCCTACAATCACTTGGGTGCTTTGACCCGTGGCATGACGCATTTTTTTGTCACCGCCTTTTCGACGCTCGCCAGCTTCATCAAGTTTGTTGCGGATACGCCCCATTGCTAACTGAGTGCGAACAATATTTTTTTCCGGAGCGAGACGGTCTAGTGAAACTTGAGTCGGTAACTCGAGATTGATGCTGATCCGGTCAGCATAACGAGCGGCAACTTCAATGAGCTCTGGCGATGCTTCAGGAATGGTTTTCAAGTGGATGTAGCCACGAAAATCATGTACCTCGCGCAGCGTTCGAGCCACGGTGATGACTTGCTCCATCGTATAATCCGCATTTCGAATGATGCCGGAGCTTAAAAACAATCCCTCGATATAATTGCGTTTGTAAAAATCGAGCGTCAACCTAACAACTTCATCAGCATTAAATGCTGCGCGTCTGACATTGCTAGAACGTCGGTTGATGCAGTAGTGGCAATCGTAAATGCAAACATTTGTTAGAAGAATCTTGAGTAGAGAAATACAGCGACCGTCTGGCGCATAACTGTGGCAAATTCCCGAACCGCCGGTGGACCCAACTCCTTTTCCTCCAAGCGAGTTTTCACGAACCGCTCCCGAACTTGCGCACGATGCGTCGTATTTTGCGGCATCTGCTAGGATGGCAAGTTTTGATTCAAGTTCCATAAGTTCAAAAGAACAGTATTTTGTACTACAAAAAAAACCAGAGGTAATTTGTAAAAACTGACAATTTTGAAACGACGAGTTTATGACAACTCGGGATTGTAGATGATGAGGGGTCTGATAACGTCGATCAAATTGATGAATGATTCCGACGCCAGACCAGCAATTTTTACCGGCGTGGTTTTCGAGGCGTGTGGCGTTCGTAAGGTTTACCATACGGGTGAGTTGGATATCGTTGCACTGCATGATGTGAATGTGGAACTTAACGCGGGCGAACTTGTCTGTCTGCTTGGCGCCTCTGGTAGTGGTAAATCAACCCTGCTCAACATCTTCGGTGGACTTGATGTCCCAACATCGGGAAGACTGATTTACAAGGGTTGGCCACTCGACGGTTCTGACGAAAACACACTCACGCTATTTCGACGAAATTGCGTCGGCTTTGTTTTTCAGTTCTACAATCTCATTCCTAGTCTTACAGCCCGCGAAAACGTTGCACTGATCACTGGAATGTCGCGAGATCCGATGACACCAGAAGAGGCGCTAGAAATGGTCGGACTAACCGCTCGCATGGATCATTTTCCCTCCCAACTTTCTGGTGGCGAACAGCAACGGGTGGCGATTGCTCGAGCCATCGCAAAGCGCCCCGAGGTGCTTCTTTGTGACGAACCCACGGGCGCGCTGGACGTTACCACGGGCATTACAGTGTTAGAAGCTGTCGAGCGTATCAACCGAGAACTTGGAACGCTTACGGTGATCATCACTCATAACGCTATCATGGCGGAAATGGCGGACCGTGTGCTTCATTTGTCAGACGGAAAAATCGTCAGTGTACATAGAAACGAAATTCGCCTCCCGGCCTCGCGGTTGAAATGGTAATGGTCATCTCATTCTGGATTTCTATTTACTTACTAAGCACATTTCCATGATTTCCCCGCTCGATCGGAAACTACTGCGCGACATCGGCAAGATGAAAGGCCAAGTATTCGCCGTGAGCGTAGTCATGGCTTGTGGGCTTGCGATGATGATCATGACTCGAAGTCTGATTCTTACGCTCGAGACCACACGATCGACGTACTATCAGGAAAACGCGATGGCTGACATTTTCGCAACGCTGAAGAGGGCGCCGCTAGCTGTTGTGAGTCAACTTGAAGCGTTACCTGGAGTTGCAACCGTCGAGGCCCGTGTGGCAGTTGATGTCACGTTAGATTTGCCGGGGCTTGCCGAGCCTGCGACTGGACACGTGATATCACTGCCGGAAGACGGAGGTCCTCAAAAACTGAACCGCTTATTTCTTCGTGCAGGTAGGTTGCCTAGATCAGATGAAAGAAATGAAGTTGTGTTAGGTGAGTCTTTCGCTAGCGCAAATGACCTTAAGTCTGGCGATTTGATTGTCGCCGTGATCAACGGTCAGCGCGAAACTCTAAAAATTTGTGGTATAGCCCTCTCGCCAGAATACGTTTTTGAAGCGAGAGCTGGTGAGACCTTGCCGGATCATAAGCGCTTCAGCGTCATCTGGATGAACTACCGTGCGCTTGCCGTAGCTTATGATATGGATGGAGCGTTCAACGATGTAGTGATCGATCTCGCGCCTAGTGTCACTCCAGAACCAGTCATCGAGGAGATGGATCGGATTCTTGCCCCCTATGGCGCGGGTGGTGCATTTACCCGAAAAGAACAGCCGTCTGCACAGCGGCTTGATGATGAACTTAGGGTGCTCAGTTCGTTGTCGGTGGCTTATCCATTAGTTTTTCTCAGTGTCGCAGCCTTCATGGTGAATGCGGTTTTGGCACGTATTGTCCGACTTCAACGCGAGCAGATCGCTCAGATGAAAGCGCTTGGTTATTCATCGCACCAAGTCGGTCTTCACTATATAAAATACGTATTAGTCATTGGGGTGTTAGGTACTCTGATTGGTGGTATTGGAGGGAAATTTTTAGGTGCGAGTTTGGTGGAGCTTTATACCTTATTTTTTCGTTTTCCTTCTCTGGTTTTTATCATGGATTACAGCGCCCTGAGTTTGGCACTGCTCATTAGCTTGGGCGCTTCTGTGGTTGGTGTTACCACGGTGGTATGGCAGGCAGTTAGACTTGCTCCTGCTGAAGCGATGAGGCCCGAGCCACCCGCCGATTTTCGGCCTTCAGTGTTCGAGCGCATTGGTATTACGAATTGCTTCAGTCCGATTTTTCGAATGGCGCTGCGCAACATTGAGAGGCGACCGTGGCAAGCGGTTTTCACCGCTGTAGGGTTGGTACTCGCTACAGGTTTAATGGTTCTACCCGGTGCGATGAGTGACAGCATAGATTATTTACTGACCTTTCAGTGGAACAGGCAACAGCGTCAAGATGTCACCGTTTTTCTTTCAGAACCAAGTTCTGGCAGCGCTTTTCATGACCTTGAGCATCTGTCTGGCGTGATTCGCGCAGAGCCAATACGCAGCGTACGTGCCCGCTTAAAATTTGGACACAGGCATCGCAAACTTGCCGTTAGTGGGATCGATTCTAATAGCAGCTTGAATCGCCTGCTGGATGATCAAGGTCATCCGATCATCATGCCAGATCAAGGTCTTGTGATGTCCGCGATGCTGGCCAAAGTCATAGGTGCGAAAATCGGCGACGAGGTGGAGGTCGAGGTATTAGAGGGCAACCGCTCGGTGTTCAGACTTCCGATTCGCAGTTTGGTCACTGACTTTGCTGGAGTGGCGGCATATATGGATATTTCAGCGCTACGACGTGAGTTGAAGGAGGGAGACACGATAAACGGAGCCTATCTCGCTTTGGATCACGGTTGCTGGAATGAGTTCATGCGGGAGCTTAAAGATACGCCGCGTGTCGCGGTGACTATGGTGAAACGTGATCAACTTACTGCCTTTCGTGATACCACTGGCAAAAGTATCGGCATCATTCGTAAGTTGTATTTTGTGCTCGCGACGATCGTCGCGTTCGGTGTGGTTTATAATAGTGCGCGTATTGCTTTATCGGAACGCAGTCGTGAACTAGCAACTCTTCGTGTGGTTGGATTTAGTTTAGCAGAGGTTCGTCGGGTACTTGTGGGCGAGTTGGCGGTACTAGTGATTATTGCTCTACCATTTGGATTGTTATTTGGTCGTGGATTGGCTCTATTTATCATGTCCTCGTTCAGCACCGAGACGGTGCGTCTTCCAATCGTGATCAATTCGGGTACGTACTCGATTGCAATTCTCGTGGTGTTGACGGCTTCCGCTTTATCGTTCGCCTTGGTGAGTCGTATGATTGGTAAACTCGATATGGTGGGTGTACTAAAAGCGCGTGATTGATCTTTTCCCTCGCGGGGTAAAATGGTGAACCGTGTGGTTGCGCTAATTGCGGATTGGTATTTAATTATCGTATGAAATTTTTGGCTATTTTACTTTCGCTGACGGTCGGCGAATCGATTGGAGGTGAGCTGAATGATTTTCGTTGGAAGCAACGAATTTTGGTGGTGACCAGTAGTTCATTGAGTTTGCAGGTGAATTTGGTGAAAGACGAGGTAGGATTGTTAGAACGCGATGTCCGTGTTTTCATCCTAGACGATCCAGAAAAAGCTCCAAGTGCTTCGCTGACTGCGGAATTGAAGCAGCGTTTAAAAATTCGTGATGGGGTGGACGAAGTTCTGTTGCTAGGAAAAGATGGACGAACTATCTTGCGCTGGAGGGCGGAGGAATTCACCCTCCCTGCGCTTTTCTTAAAGATCGACTCGATGCCGATGCGAAAGGTGGAAATGCAGGAGAGGCGAGAGAAGTGAAATTTATTTGGGTTTGATAAGCCGAATGAGCTAGTCTTGAAATTGTTTCATAACATGGTTATCAATTTACCAATAAACAATGCCAACACTCCAAATTGACACTCCCACTACTGTGCCATGGGAGACCAAGCATCTTTATTCTGGTAAGCACTTTTCCCGCCGGTTGCTCCCATGGTTGGGTGGTTTTTTTCTGCTAGGATTGGTCATTTGGGGTTTGTTGCCTAAGCCGATTGTCATCGAGACTGGCAGGGTCACGCGTGGAGCTCTCACCGTCAGAGTTTCAGAGGAAGGAAAAACCCGTGTACGGAATCGCTATATTGTCGCAGCTCCTGTGATTGGTAAGATGCGCCGCGTACTCCTTAAGCCAGGTGATGAGGTTACTGCAGGTGAGACTATTCTAACATCTATTGATCCTATTGCCTCACCGTTGCTAGATTCTCGAGCTCGGGCTCAAGCTGAAGCAATCGTTTCCATGCACGAAGCGGCACGTAAACAAGCATCCGCTTCACTGGAGGCGAAACAATCATCTTTGCAAATGGCAGAAGCTGACCGTGATCGAGTGCGTGCAGTGACTCGTCAAGGCAGTGTTTCAGAGACAGATCGAGACCGAGCAGAGGGGGATGCCTTGATGCGAGCTGCCGAAGTTCGTGCCACCGAGTTTTCCCTTCAAGTGATCGATTACGAGCTCGCCCAAGCGCGTGCAGCCCTCGAACGTCCCGAAAATCTAACCTCTGAAAATCTTGTCGATGTGAAATCTCCCGTTTCTGGTCGAGTCCTTAAAGTTTTCCAAGAAAGCGAAATGGTGGTCCACCTCGGTACTGAGATTCTTGAAATTGGTGATCCTTGCGACCTTGAAATTGAAGCCGAGATTCTCTCGCGAGACGCGGTGGCGATCCACGCCGGGGACTCGGTGGAGATCGAACAGTGGGGAGGGGAAAAACCTCTCATGGGCCGCGTCCGCCGAGTGGAACCTGCCGCATTCACCAAAGTTTCCGCGCTCGGTGTCGAAGAGCAAAGAGTGATCGTGCTTAGTGATCTTGTGGACGCTCCCGGTACAGCTAAATCGTTAGGCGATCGATTCCGAGTGGAGGCACGGGTGGCAGTCTGGCATGGAGAAAACTTGCTCGTCGTCGCTTCTGGGGCACTTTTTCGTGAGGGCAACGAATGGAAAACTTACGTTCTCCAAAACGGTGCAGCCAAGTTGACCGATGTGGTGGTCGGTCATTCGGATGGGCGAATCACCGAGATTCTCTCCGGACTCGCGGTGGGGGATGAGGTACTGCTTCACCCGCCAGATACAGTGAGCGATGGGCGCTCAGTTCAAAAAAGGTAAAACTGACGGCTTAGCTGCTTCTGGATTCGCCAAATTGAATGCCCATTGGCGACATTTCTCATCTTAGTAAGAAGATTTCGCTCACTTGTTAACATTTGCGGTTTGCAAGTTGCTTTTCCCAGCTTTGAATTACGAACTGTTCATGAGCTATTCCATCTTACGCATTGCCATCGGAGCCGATCACGGCGCTGTCGATCTTAAAAACGCCGTTGTCAAGCACCTCATTAGGCTGGGGCACGAAGTTCATGACTTCGGAACTTATAGTCATGAAGCAGTTGATTATGCCGACTACGCCAATCTCGTCGCTCGCAATGTGGCCGATGGGACTTTCAACTTTGGCATCCTCGCCTGCACGTCTGGCGTTGGGATGTCCATTGCTGCGAATCGCTTCCGTCATGTTCGTGCCGCAAATGTTCGTTCGGTTGAAGAAGCGATCACGTCACGCGAGCATAACGATTCTAACGTCCTTTGCCTTAGTGGAAAATTTACCGACGAAGCAACGGCCATCGCCATGGCGGATGCGTTTCTCGCCACCCCATTCGCAGGTGGTCGTCACGACATCCGGGTTTGCAAGTCTTCAGGCAGCAGGATTTCCGAAACAGACCCTATTATCTACGATGCTATCACCGCGGAAGAGCACCGCCAACGCAACAACATCGAACTGATCGCTTCCGAAAATTTTGCTTCGCCCAGCGTGATGGAAGCACAAGGTTCTGTACTCACAAATAAGTATGCCGAAGGTTACCCCGGGCGCCGGTGGTATGGCGGATGTGAAAACGTCGACGTCGTTGAACAAGTCGCGATCGATCGTGCTAAGGAGCTCTTTGCTGCCGAACACGCAAACGTGCAGCCACACTCGGGGTCGCAGGCAAATACCGCGGTCTACTTCTCAGTTCTTAAGCCGGGGGATAAAATTTTCACGATGGATCTCGCCCACGGCGGTCACCTCACTCACGGTCACAAGGCGAATTTTTCTGGGCGTTTTTACGATGTCACTCACTACGGAGTCTCTCCAGAGGATGAGCGCATAAACTACGACGAGTTAGAAAAAACAGCTCGTGAGCTCAAGCCTGCACTCATCACCGTCGGAGCGTCTGCTTACTCACGGATCATTGACTTTGAGCGCATGGGCCGACTCGCTCGCGAGCTGGGTTGCTATTTGTTCGTCGATATGGCGCACATCGCTGGTCTTGTTGCCGGTGGGGCTCATCCCAGTCCATTTCCACACGCGGATTTCGTCACTTCTACCACACACAAGTCTTTGCGCGGTCCACGCGGTGGGATCATCTTATGCAAGGAGGAGTTTGCGAAAAAAATCGACGCTCAGGTTTTCCCTGGGATTCAAGGTGGCCCACTCATGCACGTCATCGCTGCCAAGGCAATTTGCTTCGGTGAAGCCCTCAAACCTGAGTTTAAAGAATACTCTGCACAAGTGGTTAGAAATGCTCAAGCCATTGCAGCGCGCCTCACTCAGCATGGTTTTCGTATTTGCTCCGGCGGCACCGATAACCATGTGATGTTGGTGGATCTCCGAAACAAAAATCTTAATGGCACGGATGCTTCTCATGCCCTCGATGAAGCCGGGATCACCGTCAACAAAAACGGCATTCCCTTCGACACTGGGAGCCCAATGAAACCGAGCGGAATCCGCATTGGTACGCCCGCAGTGACCACTCGTGGAATGAAGGAAAAGGAAGTCGAACAAGTCGCGGATTTTATCCACGAGGCGTTATCTGATCATACGAATCTGGAAAAACTTCACGCGATTCGCGAGCGAGTCTACATTTTCAATCGCGACTTTCCGCTGCCTTGGTAATAAAAAGTAGGGACTCGAAAGAAAGTCCCGAAGAAGATGCCATGCATCGTTTTTTAATTCAGTGTTCTGACATCGACCTTCCGCCTGACTACCATGAATCCATTCCGCGAAGACCTCGTATCCAGATCGCGTCCAGAGCCTTGCAGTATTGTAATCTTTGGAGCTACTGGGGATCTAACACACCGCAAGCTCATTCCAGCACTCTACAATCTAGCTGTGGATGGCGAATTGCCGACGGGCGTTAAAATCATTGGTTTTGCGCGACGTCACAAGACTAACGAAGAATTTCGCACCGGTCTCGAGGAACTCAACCGGAAGCTTTCTCGCTCCGGCCACGACGAAAAAGTTTGGGAAAGTTTCATCGAGTCGGTCACTTATCACGCTTCTGAGTTTTCTGATGTCGAAGGTTATCGCAGTCTTGCTAGAAAACTTGATGAGATTGATGCGGATCGCGGCGGCAAGGGCAATCGCCTTTTCTACATAGCATCGGCGCCTGAATTCTTTGATGAAATTCTTGTTAACTTAAAACGAGCAGGGCTTAACGAAGCCAAACCCGGTTGCTGGGCCCGCGTAATCGTCGAGAAACCTTTTGGCACGGATCTCGCCACCGCCAAGCACCTTAATCAGGTCGTTAATGAAACTTTCCAAGAATGCGATACCTACCGCATCGACCATTACCTTGGTAAGGAGACCGCACAAAACTTGATGGTCCTCAGATTTGCGAACTCAATTTTTGAACCTCTCTGGAATAGCAAATACATCAGCCACATCCAAATCACTTGCTCGGAAAATTTGGGGATGGAGGGCGGTCGTGGTGGCTATTACGAAAAATCTGGAGCCCTTCGCGATATGGTGCAAAACCATCTTTTGCAACTGCTCAGCCTTGTCGCCATGGAGCCACCTACCGATCTAACTGCGGATGGAGTGCGAGATGAAAAAGTGAAAGTGCTCCGTTCGCTTCGTCAATGGGACACATCACAAAAAGTCGCTCAAAACGTCGTTCGCGCCCAATACACGGCTGGGCATGTTGATGGGATTCAAGTTCCAGGCTATCGAGAAGAAGACCGTGTCAGCCCAACGTCCGATACCGAGGCTTACGTTGCCGTTCGGCTTCTCATCGACACCTGGCGTTGGAGTGGCGTGCCGTTTTACATCCGCATGGGCAAGCGACTGCCTAAGAAGTCCACCGAGATTTCGGTTCATTTCAAAGATGCTCCTTGCGTGCTTTTCAACGCCATCGCTGGCGGAGTTCCCGGTGGCAACGTGCTCGTTATTCGCATCCAACCCGATGAGGGAATCTCATTGCGAATGGTATCTAAAATCCCTGGTACTAGCCTACGTCTTGAACCGGTGAAAATGGATTTTCACTACGCTACCAGTTTTGGTAAGAGCAGCCCAGAAGCCTATGAACGTTTATTGTTAGACGCTATTGCTGGTGATGCCACTCTTTTCGCTCGCCGCGATGAGGTGGAAGAAGCATGGAAATTCATCGACCACATTGAACATGCATGGCACGAATCCAGTTCTCCTCCGCCGATGGCTGAGTTTGTCGCTGGCTCGTGGGGTCCTAAAGAGGCTGATGAATTGCTTCACCAAGATGGTAACCAGTGGCGCAGACTTTGACTTCTCGTCGCCATAATGATCAAAATGGGTCACTATAATAGATAATCGACGCTAACATGAGCAACCTCATAGACATCATACCTGCAGTCTGTCCTGAGCTTGGAATCGAGGTGCCGGTGTCTGAAATCGACCGTGAGCTTCGCAAACTTTGGGAACAAGATGAAGCGCATACGAATGCCTCGTTGATGAATCTCGTAGTATACTCGGAGAAGCCGGGTGCTCTGATCGCAAATTCAGAAATCATTCGCGATCTCACGGCGGAGCACGCTTGTCGGGCGATCCTCGTAGGTATTGATCGGAACGATCCTAAACCGAGCCTGCGTGCCTGGATCACTGCTCATTGTCATCTAGCAGATGGAAGGAAATCGGTGTGCTGCGAGCAAATTGCTTTTCATCTCACGGGTCGCGTTACAGGTCGTTTTCGCAACACGGTTTTTGCTCACATGAATTCGGATCTGCCGTTAGTTTTCTGGTGGCAAGGTGAGTTATCAGAAATATTAACAGAAAGACTCGTCAGTGTGATGGACCGTCTGGTCATTGACAGCTCATCTTGGACTGATCCATCGGCATCTTTCGAGATTCTTGAGGAGTCTGCGCAGTCCAATCCAGACCTTGTGATCCAGGATCATGCTTGGACTCGCTCTTGGCAATTCCGCGTAGGGATTGCCAGTTTGTTTGATGATCCAGCCGCGCAGGAGGCTCTCCCTGAAATCAGTAATATTGAAATCACCTTCCACCCAGCTCACCGAAATACCGCTCTCCAAGTGCTTGCTTGGCTTGCCGTGCAAGCGGGGTGGAAAAACCGGAAATCAACTGATCCGGTGGCGTTTGAGTCCAGCTCCGGCCTCGCCATTTCCGTGGCGATGCATGTGGATCCGTTTGCACCGCCATTATCTTCTTTGATCATCCGCGCGGGTAACGTCATCGTTAAGGTGACACAAAAAATTGGGTCTGCTCATGTTGAACGCCAAGTCGAAACGCCAGCGTTCAAAGCCACGTCACTTTCGCCGATTGATCCAACTTCACCCGCTGATTTGGTTGCTATCCAACTCGCGCGCGGTGGACGCAATTCACTCTATCAGAAAATTCTGCCTCGTTTTCGCGAAATGCTCTAATGATTTGATTTCGGTAACATAAAAAAGCCGCACCCCTTGGGGAAGCGGCTTTTTTGTAAAACGATTTGCGCCGGTATTAATTGGCTACAGCAAGTACGGGAGCAGGAGGCAACACATTCACGCGGCGACCATCCTTGTCGAAAAACACACGACCATCGACGAGCGCGAAGAGCGTGTGGTCACGACCGCATCCGACACCTAAGCCCGGATGGACTTTGGTACCGCGTTGGCGGATGATGATGTTTCCAGCGATCACGGCTTGGCTGCCGAACTTTTTCACGCCGAGGCGTTTGCTGCGAGAATCGCGACCGTTCTTGACGGATCCTTGTCCTTTTTTATGGGCCATGAAAGTAGGTAGGTGGGTGGTGAAAAATTAGCCTGCGATCGAGGTGATCTCGAGAGTGGTGAGACTGCGACGGAAGCCTTTGGTTTTGTGGAAGCCCTTGCGGCGCTTGAATTTGAATGCAACACCTTTAGGGCCACGATACTGGTTGATCACTTTAGCGGTCACAGAAGCGCCTTCCACGAGAGGTGCACCGATTTTCACCGATTCACCTTCACCGACGATCAGCACGTCAAATTTGATTTCTGAATCGATTTCGACATCGAGTTTCTCGACGTCGAATTTGTCGCCTTCTTGAATGCGGTATTGTTTACCGCCTGTTTTGATCACTGCGTAGGCCATGGCCGTTTGGGAAATAGAGTTAATCCACCCTTGTGGGCGGGCGGGGAGAACACCACGACCACCCCGCGTGCGCAAGATTTTTTTATCGAGATCGAACGTTTTCCTAGAATAAGCCGATTCGAACCCCAATTAAGCACCAGAAGCCCGGTCTTTGTTGGAAATAGAGGATATCCGCTACCCGAAGGCGCTACAGATTATTGATGCGGCCGCATCGAGAATTTGTAGCGGTGGGAGCTGAGCTCGGGTAATTTGTCTTGGTCCCAACTGGCCTTGCTCGGCTTGGGGGCATCGGTTAGTGCTGGGGGAGAGTTGGTATGGCTGGGTTTGTGGGTATCGGAGAAATCGATTTTGGGCTTAAATCGCCCTCGCGGTTGAAGACGGCATCCATTTGATCGAGGTATTTCGAAAGGTTGTCGGTCCGGCGATGTGTGTTTGTTTTTAGGCGTTCCTTGAGGCGCATGTAGTCGTCGAAGGCGCCGCTGGTTTCGTGAGCACGGGTGATTTCAAACCAATCAAGGTAGTCACCAGCTCGCTCGGCTTTGGAAGACATGGTGGTTCGGCGATCGGCGAGAGCCGCGAGTTGGTTAGAAATATTTGCAGTCTTATTTTTTGAGATTGCACTCAGAGCGATTTGATATTCGGCGAGGATGGGACGGTAGGAGGGAAAGCACCGGTAGCTGAGGCGGACGAGTGAATCTTGTGCGAGTTGAACGGACTTGGTGCGTTCTGTTTGCGTGAGAGCGGCGATCTCCGGCCAGGCGCTAAGTTCTTTCTGCATGGTGATTCCTTCTTGCGTCCGGAAGTGCAATCGGAGGGAGTCAGTAAGCAGCAATTCTGTTTGAGAAATACTTAGGATGTCAGTTGCTAGATTTTGACCTCCGATGTTAGCGAGTTGGAGTGCCCACCACTTTGAGAGGCTTGTTTCTGATAGGTTGAGTTCGGGAAAATGTTTGCGAAGCAAAGAAGGCATTTCTCCTTGGTAGGCAGCCACATCGTTGAGAAATGTGCGGAATCCTTCTTTACCCAGCGGTTGCTGGAGCAGGGCCATGACGAGTGCGCCGGAGGAGACTCGAAAAGCGGCTCGCATCGCAGCGTCCATTTCCTCGAAGTCAGTTGCGGTGACTGCGAAAAGCTCGTCGATTTTGAACAGTCCGCCGGTTTTAAATAGTGCCTCGTAAAGTCGGCGATCGCTTTGGGCCAGTCGCCATGCCGTCGCTTCACGCAGGCCATCGATTAGCCATGGCGGAACATAGAACGGTATGCCGGAGTCTTGTACTAGTTGATTTCGGAGAGTGCGTTCGTAGATGAGCGCTGCAGTCGTTGCGAATTTGAATCGGTCGTGCTCGATGCCTCGGCCGAGATGGGTGTCGAGTCGCAGTTGATATCCGCTTTCGTTGACTAGGATTTGAATGGCGGAAGTTCGCGGCGGCATGGGATCACCGAAATTTCCGTGTAGAATCATCGTGATAGGAATTTTCCATGTGTCTCGCTCCTCGGTGAGGCGCAGGAGTTCATCTTTTGCTTCCTCGGCGAGTTGGGCTGCGTTGGCTCGTTCTTGCGGTGGACCGCCAGTGATTAGAAACTGTTTTGTGCTGCTGGTCACCCGGTCGGTGCCTTCGATTACGAGTTGACTGGGTGGTTCAGTGATTTGGATTGCCCGTGGGATTTCCACTGCATTTACAAGTGCAGTTAGAAGTGATCCAAAAACCAGCAGGCGGATGATCATTTGAAATCAAAAGTTCTGAGGCATTCCTTGTTGACCTAACAGTTCTCTAGGATCAAGAATGATGCAGCCTTTCTTGATTTGGATTTTGGACATCTCACGCAACCCAAGATCGATCTCTGTGGAAAATTGGCTTGCGAGTTTTTCGTAGGCGGGCATGACCAACAACAGAAATCCTTGCGGCACGACCAGCTTGCCGAATCGTCCGCCACGTGGTGGTTTTGGAAAATCTGAGTGGTAAGGACCGCCTTGCAATTCGATTTCCGTAAATGTTCCTTGTGGTCCCTCCAGGCGTTCCACTTGGACAAACATCGAAACGGTGAAGGGGCGACCGAGGAAACGCCGTTCCATGATGAGTTCGGCGCGACCCTCTTCTAAGCGGATCCACACACGGTCGAGAGTGACCTTTTCCTCAAGGAATCCACCTTGGTGAGTGCGCAACGTGAGGCCTAGCCACTGGTTGATTTCTGCCTCTTGTAAGGTCAACGGAAACCCTCGATCGATAGCATTTTTTAGCACCTCTTTCATATCCCGAACGGGAAGTACTTTGGTTGTAGGGGTGGGGGATTTTAAATCACTTAAATCTTGAGGCTGGAGCGCATGATAGATTGCCGTACCCAAGGCGATTGCTGCCGCGAGAAGAATCAAAAAGGCAAGCTTGGAAAAACATCCTCCGCTGGAATCGTTTGATTTTGGTTCTGCCATATGGATTCTGCTTAGTACGCACCGAGTGGCTTGCAAAGCCTCACTCCGCAGACTTTGGAGCTGGCGCGGGTGCGGGCGTGGCGGCGGGTGGTGCGCTCGCGGCGCCATCGGCCTTGGCTCCGGCTTGATAGGATGATGATCGGTAATCGGTTTGGTAGAATCCAGCACCCTTGAAGATGATACCACCGCCGGTGCCGAGCAATCGTTTGACTTGTCCATCACAGCCTGGCTCTGGGCAATTGGTCAGTTTTGCATCATTCATGCTCTGAAACACCTCGAAGCGTTTGGCGCATTTTTGACATTCGTAATCGTAATTTGGCATAGCTATTGGAAGGTCTTGTAACACGTTCTCCCACTCGTGCAACCCCAGCGTGGGAATTCGCGTGCCGTGGACCGCTGTATCTGCTTGAGTTTCTGGCATGCCACCTCGTGTCAAAACCGTTGCTTCAATCTCTGTAGGGAAATTCTTTGAAGTTCATGCGAAATCTCTTGGACTGACGCTGCATGGCGAGGAAGTCGGATTTGATCGCCCCATCAGCGAACCGGCGATGAATCGGCCTGGTCTGGCCTTGGCGGGATTTTTCTCCTACTTTGCCAAGAAACGCGTCCAAGTTCTTGGTAATTCTGAGCTCTCGTATTTGAAAAAACTTCCAGATGCGATGCGTGTCGATCGTTTCCGTCGAATGTGCGACAGGGAGATTCCTTGCATCGTGGTGGCGCGTGGATCTGTGTTAGATGAAAGCCTAATGACTGTAACCAAGGAACACAAAATTCCGATTTTTGGCACTTCTCAAGTGACCATGAATTTCCTTAACGCTGCGACCATCCGCCTCGAGCATGAATTTGCCCCAAGCGTCACTATGCACGGTTGCATGGTCGATATGCGTGGAGTTGGCGTGCTCATCGTGGGCAAGAGTGGTTCGGGGAAATCTGAGACAGCTATCGGTTTGTTAGAACGTGGTGCTTCTTTGGTGGCCGATGACATGGTCCGTATCAAATATGTCGGTGGTGAATTGGTTGCGACCTCACCAGATCTTTCGCGTGGCTATATGGAAATCCGTGGCATCGGCATCATCAACGTCGCCAACCTTTACGGTCTCGCGTCGATCCGCCCAGATAAGCGGCTTGACTTGGTCGTCACGCTCAAGCCACAGGCGGATCTTAACGAGGTGGATCGTGTTGGATTGATGCAGAAGACCTACGAAATTCTTGGCCAGCAAGTGGCCCATGTCGAGGTGCCGGTGGGGCCTGGGCGCGATACCGCACGGATGGTTACCATCGCCGCGTTGGATCAACAACTTCGCCGACTTGGGTACAACATGGCCGACGAGTTCAACCAGAAGTTGCTCAGCCACATGTCTGCCGACAAGGGGCTAGGCTGATCTCCGTGAGTCTGCTCTATCCAAGTGCAAGAAGTGCGCCCAACTCTCATCGGCCAAACCGTTTTCATGCATGCCGAAAAGCGGACGCCAGCGTGGGGCGAGCGGTTTGATTTGTGGGTGCATATTTGCCTCGTGGGGCAGCTTGTTGCCCTTGCGGGTGTTGCAGCGGAAACATGAGGTGACGATGTTGTCCCAAGTGGTGCGACCGCCTTTATCGCGAGGAGTTACGTGGTCGAGATTCAATTGCGTTTCTGGTAGAATCTTCGTGCAATATTGGCAAGTGAACTTATCTCGTAGGAAAACATTACGGCGAGTAAATTTTACTTCAAGCCGTGGCATGCGGTCGTACAATGCTAGGACGACAATTTTTGGCACCCGAATGGCAATCCGCGCACCGTGGATCATTTCGGTACTCGTATGAGTGTTAGAATAGCAAATCCAAGATGACAAATCATGAGAGTTGAAGCGCTCATCGCCTTCCACCTGTACCACTTGAGCGTGTCCTAAGCAAAGAAGATGCAGTGAGCGACGCACCGAACAGGTTTGAATCGGCTGCCAGTACCGATTCAACACAAGCACTGGATGTTCGAGTATGGTATTCATTACTTTATCCAATCGGAACGTCGGCAACCTACCAGAGCCTGCTGGCGGGGCAATCGAAAAGGTTGAGAAATTCCCAGAGGACTGGGCAAATCGTGCATTATAATCGACAGTGCCAAGTTCTGGAAACGGAGGCGAACATCAAAAAGTCCTCGATGAGTTCAAAAACAAACTCGGCGAAAACAAGTCATGGGCCAGCACCGGACACGTCAAAAATTGCCAAGCCCGCTTGCTATGACTGACCCACAACCTGATGACACCCATGGAAAAATGGATTGATCGAGAGACCGGCATTCGCAACGAAGCCGAGATCATATACAAAAACCCAAACCCTCGCCGACCGAGACAAGCACTCAAAGAGCAAAGGTTACAGCGTACTTACGGATTTCCAAAGAGCCATTCAGCGACTCACTTAGGTCACTGTTAAGTTTATTCGCTGGTTGAAAAATCATCTGGATTCTTGGCGTACATGGATCAGAGACTAAGTCCGCCTCGCCAAGATCTACGCCACCGCACGAGGTCGATGTTGGCCACCGGGGATTTGTCTCTTATGATATTAGAGTGGCTTTAACCCGAAACCAAAAAATGCTTGAGCGGGGATGGATTGCCATCCAGACCTGAGTACAGATCTTAGCTGGTGCATGGATTTTCTGATCAAATATACAAGTGTGAAGCGGCTGTTCGCGGTCGTCGCGCCATTCGCTTGGCTGGCTTTACTTGCATTCGCGGTGTGGATGTTAGGTCGGGAATGGGGTGGCTTCCATTTGAATGAACTCGATGCCGCGCTGCGCCGGATTGGATTCTGGCATCTCGGTATCGCGCTGCTGCTGACGGCGGCGAGCCTGCTGTGCAATGCCTCATTAGACCTGGTGGCACTGCGCTGGCTGAAAAAAGATTTGCCGGCCGGCAAAGTGCTCGGCACCGCGTTGATCGCCGGCTCGTTCAGCATGAATGGCGGTGGAACCATCCTCGGCGGAGGTGCGATCCGCATGCGTTTCTACGGCCAATTCGGCCTCGGCGGTACGGAAATCGCAAAGATCACCGGTTTCCTGCTGGTCGCCGGTTGGTTGGGCCACGCGTTATTAGCAGGGGTGATGATGTACTGGTCGCCCCCAGTGCTCGACTGGTTGCCGTTCGCGCTAGGGCGGGGGATTGGAGCGGGTTTGTTGATTTCCTGTGGAATGCTCTGTGTCCTTTCCGCAACGGGCTTCCGGGGTAAGGCGATCTCGTTCCTGCCGCCGTGGCGCTTGTTATTAGTGGCGATGCTGGTCTCCGGCTTCGACTGGTTGTTTGCCGGGCTAGCACTGCGGGTCTTCCTGCCTGCGAGCATTTCTACACCGATGTTCCTGGCAGCGACGGCGCTGGGCCAGGCGTTGGGGGCGGCCAGCCATGTGCCGGGCGGTCTCGGCGTGATGGAGGTTTCTATCACCAGATTGGCTTCGGGCATGGTGGCGCCATCACTCATCGCGGGCGCGCTTCTAACGTACCGGCTGACCTACTATCTGATACCGTTCGTGCTCGCGGTGGCGGCGGTTGGCGGCCGGGAAATCTGGGCTAAGCGCCATTGGGCGAAGCTCACGGTGGATAGCACCAGTAAGGCGTGGTCAGCCATCGCACCGCGGTTGGCGGGGATGAGCGCTCTGGCCGGCGGCTTCGTGTTGATGCTTTCCGCGACCACCCCGATGGAGTCGCATCGCAAGGTGGTTCTGCAGGAATTTATCCCCCTGCCGTTTGTCGAGGCATCCCATTTTCTATCAAGTATCGCGGGCACGGTGATGATCGTGGTCGCCAGCGGGCTGCTGCGGCGGGTCCGCGCGGCGTGGTGGATCGCGGTGGTGATGGCTGCCGGAGGCATCGTTTTTTCGCTACTGAAAGGCTTCGATTGGGAGGAGTCGCTGGTGCTGTTAGTTTTTCTCGGTGCCTTGCTGCCGTTCAAGTCGAAGTTCCACCGCCATGCCGGAATTTGGACGCGGCGGTTCTCGCTGCAGTGGTGGGGGCTCATTCTATCCATCGTCGGGCTGGCCGTGTGGTTCGGCTTTTATTCGAGCCGGCACGTGGCGTATGGCAACGACCTGTGGTGGCAATATTCGTTCGACAGCGATGCGTCTCGGCTTTTGCGGGGCATGGCGGGCAGCGCGTTGATTCTGGTCTTTGTGGGCCTTTTGCAATATTTCAGGCCCGCACCGCCTCGCGCTCGCGATCCGCAACCGTGTTTCGACCGAATCCAGGAAATGGTCGTTAAGACTTCCCGCTCCAGCAGTGCGTTGGCGCTGGTGGGCGACAAGGAATTCCAGTTTAACTCAGAGCAAAGTGCCTTCCTGATGTACGCCGACCAAGGTCGCACCCGTGTCGCCATGGCGGATCCTGTGGGCGACGAGGAAAAATTTGAGGGACTCTACTGGCGGTTCATGGAGCAGGCGCATGACGAAGGCATGAGGGTCGCTTTCTATCAGGTGGGAGCCGCGATGATTCCGGCCTGCGTCGAAATGGGCATGAGGATTTACAAACTTGGCGAGGAGGCAATGGTGCCGCTCGATACCTTCGATCTCGACACCACCGAGTTGAAAAAATTCCGCAAGGTAATGAACCGGATGGAGCGCGAAAGCTGGCGGTTTGAAATCTGGCAGCCTGCGGAAGTGGCCGCCCGCATCGGCGAGTTGAAGACGGTTTCCGACGCATGGCTGGCCCACCACGACGCGCGCGAGAAAGGATTTTCCCTGGGGAAATTCGACAGCGCTTATCTCTGCCGCCTTCCCGTTTCGGTGATCGTCATCGACGGACGGGTGATCGCCTTTGGCAACATCTGGCCTGGCAACGGAAAAGACGAGCTCTCCACCGACCTGATGCGCCAAGCACCCGATGCGCCTAACGGAGTGATGGACTGCCTGTTCGTGAACCTGATGCTGTGGGGCAAACAAGAGGGCTACCGGTGGTTCGACCTTGGGATGGCGCCGCTTTCCGGGCTGGCCGGTAACCAGTTTGCCCCGCTGTGGAGCCGCATCGGCGGGCTGATTTTCGACAAAGGCGAGGCGTTTTATAATTTCAACGGCCTGCGCGCGTGGAAGTGCAAATTCCAACCCGTTTGGCAGCCGCGTTATCTCGCCATTTCCAATGCCTGGGACCTGCCTGCCGTGATGCTCGACATTACCTCGCTTATTGGAAAATCATTCAGCCGACCACGGGGCGATGGCGGCAAGCCCGTTCTGAGAAAGAATGCTGCCGAAACCTCAACAACTCCCGACCTTTCATGACCGTTTCAAAAAAAGTGATTCTTCGCCGTACTCTGCTGGTCATCCAGCTTTTGCTGTTGGCACCCATCCTTTGGTTTCTCTGGCACCTCATGATGCCCCGCAATTACACCAGTAAGACCGCCGAAGTTCTGCCTTTGCAACTTTCCAGTGGACCGTTTGGAACCTCCTACTACGCGGCCAAGCACCCGAAAGGCATCCTCATCGTAGCTACCGGCGACGGCGGCTGGTCGCGGCAATGGGAAGAGCCCGTCGCGCTCCACGCAGCGGTCGCCGGGTTCGCAGTCGGCGGCTGGGATTGCCGGAAATTCGCCGACACCCGCAGCTTCGACCAAGCGAAACTCGTCGAGGCGTTCAACGCTGCGGTGGCTGCAGTTAGAAAGCGGGCTGGGCTCGCCGCGGACTGCCCGGTGTGGTTCACTGGTTGGTCCACCGGCGCCGAATGGGCGGTGGCAGTGGCGGCGAGTCCGGACCGCGACAAGCACCTCGTTGGCATCCTCGCCGCAGCTCCCGGCGACCGAAGTCGTTATGGAATCTCCAAAGCTGATCTATTAGGTGCGAAACCGCAAGGACCAGACTCCTTCGCCTTGGCCGAACTGGCACCCGCGATCCATGGCATCCGCATCGCGCAGTTCGTCGGTGAGCTCGATCCGCTCGATGACATTCAGTGGCTCAAGTCGCTGCCTAACGGGACTCCGTACAAGCTGGTGGATATTCCCGGGGCACCGCACGACATGGGCGGTGCTGGAGACCGATTCCTCTCCGAGTTCGACATGGCAATCCAGTGGATGCTTGACACACCTGCGGAATCTTGACGCAGGGTGGTTATCAGGCAATTTGATTTGCGGCGTAGGGTTGAGTGCGTTGATGATTAGAATATCGACGAAAGATTCCTCATCGACATCATCGCATGCTGCCAGCGATCAGCTGAGGGTGTGAGTCATTTATCGACAATGACCCCAGTGTGTGATTCTTCGGAATACGGGTTTATGATGTTAGGTAAATTTATGTATATAATCAAGAACTCAGTTATAGCTCAGTTTACGGTTTTGGTGGGCTTGAAGTCTGCGGATGGAAACGGGCGGATTAAAGCGACGCCGAAGGGGTTTTTTCAATGAATTGGGCTCGAAATGGGGTGGCTTTTTTGGGGGAATTGCACGCTAGAATTTTGCCCTGAAAATTTAATTACACTCACGCAATGAAATCTCTTGTACTGTTTTTTTTAAGAAGGTAATTCTTTGAGTGATAGATTTCCATTAACCCTAATTGTCAAAATATGAATGCTATACTTTGCGAGATCATGTTGAGGGCAGAGTCGGTGTCTCCTACGAGTGCCGCGGTACCACAAAATCCACACGTGTTAGATGAGGCGGATCGCTCGTTTTCCAGGTGCATGTCATTGGTGTCTGACTACGACGAGGAGTGGATGATCTTCGTCGAAGAACACGCAAGAGAGAACGGCTGGGTTGCGAGGGGCGAGGTCGCGGCGGATTCGTCGCCTCGGGTTTGGAACTCGCCGCACGAGTGAGCGTGGACGCCGAACCAACGGCAGGGCGAATCCTGTTTGTCGGAGGTAAGAGAAGTAAAATGGGGTCAGTGTGCACACTGACCCCACACTGACCCCATTTACGGAGTTAATGGATTTTTTTCCGGGATTTCAGCGGGGCCGTCGGTGCAAACTGGCGGCCCCGCTTTTTTTTCGTGTTTTGTCACCCGTTTGTACCCCGTTTTTCTTCTTCTCTCCTGTTGCGCTACTCCAAATTTATACATAAAAATCGAATGTAAGTTGTAATACGAACGACTGTTCCCCCTCGATCACCAGAAAAAACCAATAACAAAGACTATTAAAACCACCCCCATATCCAAAAAACCAATCACGCCCGGGAATTTCCCGCTCATGCGCAGGCTCTGCGGCATCGCCATCGTGGCCATCGGCTTTAGCGCCGCTCGCCTCGGTTGCCACCAGCTCCGTTAACGGCCTCAGCCCGAAAAGCAAATTCATAGCAATGCAATCAATCAAATTCCTTAGCAATTCATCATGGCGGAGAATTAGACGAGCGGTTTCACGTGCAGTCGCATCCGTCTTGATGGTTTCGTCCCTGCTCGCGCAGAGCGTCATTGGCACTCCGGGAAACAATCCCCGCTGGCGCTCCATGGGCGGGATGCCTGGGACTAACGGCGCAGTCCATTGCTCGGTGGTGGACGCATCGGGAAATCTTTATGTGGGCGGATCATTCACCATCGCAGGTGATGTCAGTAGCAGTGGCGTGGCGAAGTGGGACGGCACCAAGTGGACATCGATCTCGCCGCCGATGACCTACGGCGGGACGGTGGAAGCCATGGCGATTGACGCGCAGGGCAATCTCTACGCTGGCGGATCGTTCCGCGACATCGGCGGCATCCCCGCGCTACGGATCGCCAAATGGAATGGTTCGCAGTGGCAGGCGATGGGGACCGGACTCGGTTTCAATGGCACCTCCGCTTCGCAGAGCGTCAAGGCACTCGTGATCGGGCCGAACGGGCAAATCTACGCGGGCGGATTTTTCGCGGAAGCAGGCAGCACCACCGTCAATAATATCGCCCGCTGGGACGGCAGCCAGTGGCGTCCGCTGGGAACGGGTTTGATCGATAGTTCCCCCGCAGTGAATGCCTTGGCTTTCGATGCCAGCGGCAATCTTTTTGCCACGGGAAGATTCAATTGGCTGGGCGATAACACCCCGATAAGCTCGGGAATCGCCAAATGGAATGGCAGCACATGGTCCGGAGTCGGCACAGGACTCGGCATAGGCAAAGCCTTGATGTTCGATGCTACGGGCAACCTGATCGTCGCAGGTCAATTTACTTCCGCCGGAGGAGTTCCAGCAAATAACATCGCTCGGTGGAGCGGTACGGCCTGGTCGGCATTCGGGACCGGGCTCGACGAAACCGGCGCGGGTATTCTCGCTCTGGGTTTGGCTGCGAACGGTGACGTGCTGGCGGCATCCAAGAGCAGTATCGTGGGCGATCTCGTGCACAATGAATTGATGCGCTGGAATGGCAGCGCATGGGTCAATGCTATTCCACATCCAGCGATCAGCGGACTGATACGGACGTTTAAAATCCTGCCGAACGGCCATTTCATCCTCGGCGGAGATTTCCAAAAACTCGGCCTCGGAGGCGACACCTTTCACGCCAACTATCTGGTTCGTTGGGATGGCACCCGATTCCACCGCTTCGGTAACGGTCCCAATGGCAAAGTCCGGGCGGCCAAATTCGCCGCCAACAACGACCTGATCGTCGGCGGCGATTTCAGAACGATCGGCGGCATTGAGGCATCCGGAATCGCCCGCTACGATGGCAATCGCTGGTGGCCCTTGGGTAGCGGTGTGGATGGTGAATTGCACTCGCTCGCCACCGGCCCAAACGGTGAGGTCTTCGCAGGCGGCAAATTCAACACCGCAGGCGGTGTGGCATCCAAGGGCATCGCCCGCTGGGATGGCTCGCAGTGGGTTTCGATGGGCGGCGGTCTCACGCTTACCAGTTCACCCAACGACACCAACGTCAAGACCATGGCTTTGAGGTCATCGGATGGTGCGCTCTTTGTCGGTGGCTGGTTTGCTCAAAGCGGCACGGGCGTGCAGCTCTCAGGAATCGCCCGCTGGCAAAACGGCGCATGGTTTGATTTAGCCGGCGGAACTCGCGGCACGGATGGCACTCAGCCTGGAAATGGCGACGTCACTAGCTTGGCAATCGATGCCCAAGGCGTACTGTTTGCGGGCGGACATTTTAAACGAATGGGGACCACCTCTACCTCCACCAACACTGGCTACATCGCCAAATGGAACGGCACAGTATGGTCATCGGTTGGCCCTACCAGCAGCGTCCTGTTGCGGCCTTTTGACCAATCTGTCGGGATCCGCTGCATCGCTATGAGTCCCAGCGGAGTGCTGCATGTCGGCATGCGATCAACTTTGGCCAATTCTCATTCAGTGTACCGATTGGTTTCGAATACATGGCAGCAGATTGGAAATGGTTTTACTTCAGATCCAGACACCATTCTATTCGATACCGCGAGCCGAATCTACGTCGGAGGAATTCTGACGCTGACTGGACTATCGCCACGTCACGTCCTGCGTGGCATCACCTACTACGACGGCACGCGCTGGTCATCCATGGGCAACGAAGGACTTGGGCTAGGGATGGTTTCCCCCGAGGTGATGGCAATGACCTTGGATAACCGCGGCAACCTGGTCTTGGCCGGAGATTTTCTAGGATCCAGTGACGGCGTGGTTTCCCCATTCCTGATCCGCACCCGCACCAACGACTTCGGCCTGTGGCCGGTGCTCGGCAGTCTTCCACCCGACCGCCTCGGCCCGCTCGACAAGAACGGTCCGCTAGGCTTGCAAAACCTGGTGGCCTACGCGATGGGTCTCAATCCGCTTCAGGCGGGCACTGCGGATCTGCCTCAATTGTCGCTTCCCGCCACGCAGGGCATTGCGGCGGCGAAGTTTTTCGCCGCTGCGGAAGTGATTCCGTCCATGAAGTTCAGATACAGGCAAAATCGGCAGGCTACCGGGATTCTCACGCGAGTGATGGCATCCCCGGATCTCATCGCATGGAATCCCGCTCAGATCCTCTCCTCGGCGGTGATTGAGCAGCATCCCGAGTGGGAGTGGGTCGAAGTCACGGTTCCACGCGAAACGGGCGCGAAGTTCCTTCGTCTGGAATACGGTTTCAACGACGGTTTTGAGTGAGTTGACTCGCGGCCGGACGTGCTGATTTTAGTCGATAACGAAAATCACAAGAGAAAATCACAAGAGACAGAAATAATTAGAATGTTCATGCTGTGGGAATTCCTTCGATTTCACCACCTGGACCGTCTTAGGCACCATCCCCAGAACCGGAGGCCTCCTTCACTACCACGACGACTCGGTGGATGGCGCGGACCGTGCGTTTGAGATGCAACCGAATTTTGGACCGTTTGTTGTTTAGTTAAGAGAGTGGATTTTGGCCTCGAATTGGGCCGGAGTGCGGCAGGAAGGCGATCATCGTGCGACGAGATCTCCACAACATCATCAGGATGAGCACTAAGAGGCGGAGGATTTGCTTGATGCACAAGCCTTCCTACGAGGGAACAGCCCTTTGGGATTTCCTCGAAAGGAAACATCACTCCAGACCCGACAATCAGGCCGCTCTAGAACGACGGCCCAGACATACCCAAGAGATACCAATCAAAGCAAACAAGGCGCTGGCAGGTTCAGGCACCACCGCGCCAATCACCTGAAACTGAAGATTACCATAATCTCCGGCATACCAAAAATCACTGATGTGGTAGAGGAATTGGTTGCCCACGCCGGTGGTCCAAGCCCAGTTCATTGGCGAAGTCGTGGTTTGATTTTGAACCTCGAGCACATGGGTGCCTGGATTAAGGAGAAATGGGTGGTTCAATGTCAGGGTGTACTCGAACAGGTTCCAGCCCCATGAAGTGTTCGTGCCAGTTGATGTTCGAATGACGCTGCCAGGCAGGCTGGAAATCATACTCGACGGCAATCCACCGCTTACCGCCCACATTGCAGCCTTGAAATTATCAACCACGCCGGACGCGTTGTCCTCATACACTCCACGCCAGACGAGGGAAGTGATCGACCAGATTTCATCAGATTGAAAGCTGTCACCTAACGCCTGCGGATACCGCAACGTAGAGTCTGAATACCAGCCATTTACCACGGTACCGTTCATCTGATTGTGAAGGACGGTATTCGAAAGGCTGCCTGCGGCATTCACTGCGGTTGGCGAGAAAACCAAAAATAAGGAGACGAAAATTGAATGTGTTTTGGGGGGCATCGATGTTTTGAGTTAGTGATATATTGAGAGAATTGATCGGGTCGCGCAAGTTTTATCTGACATGAAATAGCAAATTCGAAAAATTATAAGAGACACAAAACTCAAAATCATAAGAGACAGAAATAATCAGAATATTCTTGCTCAAGGTAATTTGCTCTAAATTCGGGTCAGGTTACGCATTTCAACAATCCCATCATTTCACGCCGCATGAGGTTGCACCTCGTGGCTGATTCTCTTGGTCGGTTCATACAGCTTGCAATTCTGCTCACCATCCCCATGGTTTACTCATGAAAGATTTAATCACGATTGATCCGGCGATCTGCAACGGACGCCCTGTGGTGAGGGGAACCCGCATTACGGTGCAAACGGTGATGGAGTTCCTGGCCGCCGGAGACACCGTTGAGGATGTTCTTGAGGAATATCCGGCATTGACCCGCGAGGATGTGTTAGCCTGCATGGATTGGGCGTCGCGTTTGATGGCGAATCACTTTCAAATCGCCGCTCTCGCGTGAAGGGCTTTCTGCTGGATGAGAACCTGCCAACGCGGCTGACCTTCTCTCCGTCGCTGCCCGTCTGCCATGCGCGGGAATTCGGTGGAAATCCCACCGATGGCGAGCTATAGGATCTCTCCGGAGCGAGTCAGTGGGTGATTGTCACCAAAGATACCGACTTCTCGGATCGCATCTTGGTGAGCATGCCGCCGCCGTGGATCGTGCATTTGCGTTTCGGCAACATACGCCGAAAGGAGTTTCACCGCTTTCTCGCGTCTGTGTGGCCGCAGATCGAATCCTTGCTCCCCGCGCACAAACTGATTTGCGTCTATGTGGATCGTATCGAAGCGTTTTCTTGATCATCGTGAACGTGCCTTACGCGAATCACCGACTATCACCGAGCCACCGTCATGGAAAAGAAACCGCAACCTATCCCGCTGCTCATCCGCGAAGAAATGCAACCCTGTGCGGCGTGAAATGCGTAAACTGACTGTATTTATGCCAGTTCGCAGGCGGCGAGTTCTTCCGCCCAGATCTTTTGGATGTCTTTGCCGAGCGTGACGGTGTCGTTCCAGATGTTGGGAAAGCAGCTTAATTTATATTCATGTGTGGTGCCGACTTCCGGCATCACCCAGAACTCGTTTGTCGGGCGTGGCCCTTGCAGCCAATGTTTGAGTGCCTGGCGGACGAAGGGGCGGCATGCCTCATACTCGGGGGAAAAGGCGCCCTTCCCATCAGTGATTGGAACCTGGCAGTGCTGAGCATTGAAGGGGCGAATGTGCCAGAGTGTGGACTTCTGAAAGATCGGGACTATCTCGGGGGTGAGCAGTCGCGGGATATAGTCGTTTGCGACAATGTGCTTCACCACCGCGGGGTGTGAGAAGTCGAAGTTCATCATCGGATCCTCTCCGGTGGCCGCTTTGTAGCCTGCGATGATCGCAGCGGTTTTTTCCGGAGTCTCCGTGCAGGTGTCGCGGTGGACTTCAAGGTGCACGGGAGCATTCTGCTTCCTCGCTTCCGCCATCAGCGCCAGGGTGAGTTTGATCGCTTCTTCGACGGACGTATCGTGGTTAGCCAGTTGGCAATTGATCGGGCCATTATCAATTGCCATGATCGCAGCGATCGCGGGAGCGAATTGCTCGGGTTTTGAGGCGTCAAAAGCCCCGCCGTAGCGCAGGCCATATTCCGCGAGCAACTCCTTCAGTTGATGATTCTGCGGGCCAAAGCTATAGCCATGAAATCCCGCTGCTTTGATTGCCGAGAGGTGCGTGCGCAGACCCGCTTCGGTCGCAGGGTCGCCCTCATCGAGCAGCGACCAACCATTAATATGTATCTTTAAAGTGGGAGCGGAAGCGTGTGACATATATATTGGATTAAAATTCGTCGAAGGCGATCTGCTCATTGGACACGCCGAGTTCAGCTAGCATTTTAGTGCAGGCTTTGATCATCATCGGCGGGCCGCAAAGGTAAAATTCCAGAGACTTTGGATTGGGGTGAGTTTCTAGATAGTTCATTCGCACGACTTCGTGAATGAAACCAGTGTGACCGGTCCAGTTGTCCGCATCGATTGGGTCGGAGAGGGCGAGGTGGAAGTCGAAGTTGTGGTGTGCGCCGGCCAATTGCTGGAAGTAGTCCTCATAGAAAATTTCCTGTTTTGAGCGGGCGCCATACCAGTAGCTGACTTTGCGGGCGGTGTGCTCGGTTTCGAACAAATGGGCGAGGTGGGCACGGAGCGGCGCCATGCCTGCACCGCCGCCGATGTAGACCATTTCCTTTTGGGTGGGCTTGATGTGAAAGTCGCCAAAGGAACCGCTGGCAGCGACTTCGTCGCCCGGCTTGAGGTTGAACACGTAACTGGATCCGATACCCGGATGGCAGTCCTGTCCTGGAGGTGGGGTGGCGATGCGCACGTTAAATTTAAGCTGGCGCTCGGTGGCACTGTTGCTAGCCAGCGAGTAGTTATTGCGGCGACCGGATTCGGCGTTGCTGGCGCTAAGGTCGAAGAGTTTATGACGCTCCCAGACGATGGCGTAGGGATCGGGAATGTTGAATTCGCGAAACTCGATTTTTTCGTAGGTCGGGATGTCGAGCTGCATGTAATCGCCCGGCATGAATGCGATTTTCTCGTGCTTATCGATCGGTTCGAGCACCAGTTCCTTGATGAAAGTAGCGACACTGGTGTTACTGACCACACGCAGTTTATACGTTTTCCTATGACGGGCGCCGACGCCGCCGGCTTTTTCGACGTTGAGCCACAGGCGGCCATTGCGTTCTTCGATCGGGTAGGTGGCGAGACCCCGGCAAATCGGTGCGCGGGCTGGCGAGCCGTCATCGAGGTTGAAGCGTCCATTGTGCTTCGGGCATTCGACAATCCTCCCCTTGACCAGACCATCGCTGAGATGGGTATTGCCGTGGGTGCAGATGCCATCAGTGGCGTAGAGTTTTCCGGCGGCATCGCGGTAAAGGGCGAATGTCTTTTTCAGGTGGTCGAAGCGGATCACGTCTTCATGGCCGAGGTTCGCAACCGCGCCGACTTCGACCCAGCCGTCCGCATCCGGCTTTGCCTTGGAGTGTGGGGTGCCTTCCTCGATACGTTCCTTGGGCTCCGGGAGCTTGCGCTTGATGTGATAGCTCGGATCTTTGACCTGTTTGAGTATAGCGGGAATGATTTCCCGCCACGCGGATAGGATCGAGGGATACGGCGGAGGACAGTCGGATTTGATGACCGCGTGCAATTTCGGCAACGCATGATATGGCACGAGTGGGAACATGTGGTGCTCGACGTGGTAGTTCATGTTCCAGTAGATGAACCGGCTGATCGGGTTCATGTAAACTGTCCGGCAGTTGAGGCGATGGTCGAGGACGTTCTCAGCCAGGGCGGCGTGCTGAGTGGTGTTATGGAGGATCATGAGCCACGTGCCGAAGAATTGCGGCAGGACAAACAGGAAGATGGGCAACCAGCTCTGCCAGAAAATGGCCAAGGCGATCACCAACCCGTAAAGCGCGATGCAGATTTGCGCTTGGCGATAAACCTTGGGGAACTCGCTTGCCGGTATGAACGTGCGCTCGGCCGCCGACATGCGGCCCAACGCGTGGCGGAACAGACTTGGGAAATAAGCGCGGTATCCGCCCACGTTGAAAACGCTCAAGATCAGCGCACGAATATCCGGCGGACGGGGAATTTGGATTTCCGGGTCGCGGCCGATGATGATGGTGTCGCTGTGATGGCGGTTGTGGCTCCAGCGCCAGACCAAGGATTCGCGCATCACCATGAACGAGGCGATCTCATACAACACGCTGTTCATCCAGTCGGTCCTGAACGCCGTGCCGTGACTGCATTCGTGCCACCGGGAGTCAGAACCCGTGCCATAAAGCACCGCATAGAGGAGGTAGGGGATCACCGCCCACCAAGTGCCCCAGAGTGCATATGTGGCGTATCCGGTTGCCATC
>Ga0209190_1000109_pt1 | contig 54877 bp, 63 predicted proteins | sample M_140205_XF_Meta_FD_187315 | JGI IMG/M metagenome (GOLD analysis project Ga0209190, IMG submission 187315) | Freshwater microbial communities from Lake Montjoie, Canada to study carbon cycling - M_140205_XF_MetaG (SPAdes) (version 2) | ecosystem: Environmental > Aquatic > Freshwater > Lake... | reverse complement strand
ATTTCTAAAATCTTTAATCCTGTCTGGCTGATTTTTTACACTATAATAAGGTTCTTTAATATTGATATCATTAGAGGGATCGTTATCAGTAGCAAGTATGTATGCGTTGCGGGAATCATTGTATTGTTTCAAATTGCGAACAAAGAGATAGGACGTAGTGCCCAGGGCTCCATAAATGATGGGTATTTTCCAATATTTCTTATTGTAAGCTTGCCCTAGACCTGGAAGGATAGCTGATCCTAAAGTTGCTTTTCGTGCGTTATAATTTTTATTGACAATATTTGTACGTGCGGTATCTATTCTTTGAGCAGCAATACTAAAGGGGATAAATAGAATAAAGATTACCCAAGCCTTAAAGAAATTTATTTCCTTCATCAGGACATTTTGATGTTCATATTTTCAAGCAGTTCATTCAGGGCTTTTACAGATTGGTATTTAAATACTATTTCACCCTTCTTTTGTTCTACATCATGGCTTAAAGTTATCCTGATCTCCTTGGAGGTGGCATATTTAGAAATAAGATTGTCTCTCATTGCTCTAAGATCATTAGATAGTTCTTTCGTTTTTGTGGAAGGCTTCACTGATGTTGGCTTACCGAGCTCCCTTACTAAGGTTTCAGTTTGTCTTACAGATAATCCCTGACTTTTTATTTTAGTGAAAACATGAATTTTCTCTTCGCGGGTTTCAAGGCCACTAATAGCCTTGGCATGTCCCATTGTAATGATATTGGTACGAATAGCTTCTTGTATTTCAACTGGTAATTTGAGTAGTCTCAGATAATTGGCTACTGTACTTCTGTCTTTTCCTAATCTATCTGCAACCTTTTCTTGAGTGTATCCAAGTTCGTCCATCAGGGTGCCACAGCTGTTTGCTATTTCCATAGCATTAAGGTCTTCTCTTTGTAGATTTTCCAATAAAGCTAATTCAAGCAGATCATCATTTTCATTATGTCTGATGTATACAGGAACATCTATAAGGCCTGCCATTTTTGATGCGCGATACCTACGTTCGCCAGCAATAAGTCTATATTTCCCTCCTGCTATGGGTCTTACTGTAAGTGGTTGAATGATATTATGTAATTTAATTGATTCAGCTAATTCTTTAAGTGCATTTTGATCAAAATCCTTGCGGGGTTGATTGGGATTGGGTTCTATACGATCAAGATTAATCCTATTAACAGCCATACTTTTTTCAGACACATCTGAATTAAGTGTAGTAGAGGTGTTTTTAAGGTCGCTGTCAATATTTTGCAAAAGGCTTCTGATGCCCTTACCTAAAGCGTCTTTTTTATTAAAATTATTCATACTATCCATTTGGAGGTTATTCCTTGTCTTTATTTTTGAAAATTATTCTAGTATTTTATCTTCTTGTCTTATTCGGGTGAGATTATTTTTTTGAAGTATTTCTTTTGCCAGGTTGAGATAGTTGATGGCGCCCTTGCTATCAGCATCGTAAAGTATTACAGGCTTGCCAAAACTTGGGGCTTCACTTAGGCGTGAGTTTCTATGAATGATGCTACTGAAAACCATATCGTCAAAATGACGTCTTACTTCACTTACTACTTGATTGCAAAGCCTTAGTCGAACATCGTACATGGTCATTAATATACCTTCTATCTTTAAGGCAGGGTTGAGTCTGTTTTGTACAATTTTAACGGTGTTCAATAATTTTCCTAGTCCTTCCAGTGCAAAGAATTCTGTTTGAACAGGAACTACTACACCATCAGCTGCTGTAAGTGCATTTACTGTGATGAGGCCAAGAGAAGGAGAACAGTCTATTACAATGAAATCATACTGATCGCGCAAGGGATCGAGTATCTTTTTTAAAACCATTTCCCTGTTGGGGTAGTTGATCATTTCTATTTCAGCACCTACCAGATCGATATGCGATGGAATGAGGTCTAAATAGGGGATGGCTGTTTTAAGAATTACTTCTTCTGCACTTGCTTCATTTACCATGCAATCGTAGAGGCTTTTTGTAACATTGTGCAAATCAAAGCCTACTCCAGTTGTACTATTAGCTTGAGGGTCTGCATCTACTAGCAATGTCCTGAATTCGAGTATGGCAAGACTTGCGGCCAGATTGATGGCGGTGGTAGTTTTTCCAACACCTCCTTTTTGATTTGCTATTCCTATAATTCTACCCATGCCAAAATCTCCTTAATTATTTTAATTTATAAACTTATTGTTTCGCCTATCTCTGGAAGTAAAAGTTCCATTCCTTTGTTATTGAAATGTTGCTTTGCTTCTTTGGTATCTATTTTAATGAGCTCAAAAGAGTTGTAATGAACACCTAATACTTTTTTGCATTTTACTATTTCAGCAGCTTTAGCAGCATCAGCGGCATCCATGGTGAAGTTATCTCCGATAGGCAAAACGGAAAAATCTATCTTGCCTATTTCAGGAATCAATAACATGTCGTTTGTCAATGCTGTATCGCCACTATAGTAAAAATTTTTTTCTTTTGATAAGATCACAAATCCCATTGGGTTGCCTCCATAGCTGCCATCGGGCAACTGAGAAGAATGAATGGCATTCGTACATTTTACAGTGCCGAAATCAAAAGACTTTTTACCGCCAATATTCATCGGATGAGTTTTCTTTATTCCCTTTTTTGAAAGCCAAGCAGCTATTTCAAAGTTTGTAATTACCATTGCTCCTGTAAGTTTTGCAATTTCAATACAATCATCAATATGGTCGCTATGGCCATGACTTACCAAAATATAATCTGCTTTTATTCCGGTTGTATCAATATTTTCAGCAAGTGGATTTCCTTTTATGAATGGATCAAAAAGAAGATGCTTGCCTTCTATTTCTACACTGAAACAAGAATGTCCATAAAATGTAAGATCCATTTTCTTTAGATTCTTCTTTAAACGACCCTCAAATCAATTTTTCCGAATTTCAGGTCAGGCCTAAACTCCGTGCAAATTTACTTTATTCATATGAAGACTGAGGCCCCCTTAGGTGAATTCTAAATGAATGTTAATAAACTGTGTTAGAAGAGGGGGTAAGATCTATTCACCTTTGGGATCAACTAATTTTGCTTTTTAAATTAATCTATGCGTTCACCTTTCGGAGTCCTTATCTTTTTGTCAATAATGCTTATGCTAGATGTGTATGTATTTCAGGGGGTAAGGGCTGTTAGCTATACTAACTCTCCCCGAGCCAGATCTATAGTATTTACTGTTTATTGGGGCCTTACTTTATTGTCTGTAATGGCTTTATTGGCTTTTGTTTATACTGCCCCTCATTATATTGACCGCAAGGGGAGAAGCTACATTTTTGCCATTATTATAGGGCTATTTTTGGCTAAACTGACCGCTTCAGTATTTTTTCTTACCGATGATTTAAGAAGGGGGCTGCAGTGGAGTGCTCAGAAGCTCTTTTTGAAAGCACCCAGCCCTTTGGCTCCAGCTGTAGATACTATAAGTCGATCGGCTTTTTTAAGTTGGCTGGGACTGGCTGCGGGGTCCACCATTTTTGGAGGGCTTTTTTATGGATTTAGAAATAAGTATAATTATCAGGTTAAAAAGTTGAATCTGACTTTTGAAAATTTGCCAGAATCCTTCAGAGGCCTAAAGATTCTCCATTTTAGCGATGTGCATTGTGGCAGTTTTATGGATAAACAGGCTGTTGAAAGAGGTTTTGCAAAGATCATGGAGCAGGAGGCCGATATCATTTTATTTACAGGTGATCTGATAAATGACAGGGCTACTGAGGTGGAAGGTTATATGGAAGTATTTAGCACGATTAAGGCCCCAATGGGAGTATATTCTACGCTTGGAAACCATGATTATGGCGATTATGTAAGCTGGCCTTCAGAAGGAGTCAGTAAGCAGCAAAATCTAGAAAATCTTAAGTCTGCTCAGACAAAATTAGGTTGGAAATTATTAATGAATGAGCATATTGTCCTAGAAAGAAATGGGGAAACGATTGCACTTTTGGGGGTAGAAAACTGGAGTGCAAAGTCGTCTTTTACTAAAAGAGGGAGGATGGATCTTGCTTATGAGGGAGCAGAAAAACATCCATTCAAGATATTAATGAGTCATGATCCTAGTCATTGGGAAGCTGAGGTAAAGGAGCGCTACAGGGATATTGACCTAATGCTAAGCGGCCATACCCATGGAATGCAATTTGGTATTGAGGTTCCAGGTTTTAAATGGAGCCCTATACAATATTTTTATCGCCAATGGGCGGGCTTATATAATAGTGATAAGCAGCACTTATATGTGAATAGAGGCTTTGGATTTATAGGATACCCGGGTAGGGTAGGTATTCTTCCTGAGATTACCGTTATTACTTTGGGTTGATAACAGCAATCTCAGGAAAAATAGCGATGTAATTTTAAGAGGTAATATGATTAGAAATTCCTTCTTTTAGCGGGTGCGTAATTTCTTTTTCTTCCCGAATCATCACCTTGTCTTTTGAAATCGCTATCAGCTTCATTCATTCTTATCGTTCTATTCTTGAACTTTTTTCCATCAAGTGATTTGATCATTTTTTTTGCGTCTGCACTGTCAACTTCTACCCAAGTATTCATTTCGCGCATATCTATTTTACCAAGCACTTCTTTTGATAAATTACTTTCATCAAGTATGAACTGAAGAAAGCTTGCTTTATAGAATCCGTCTTTAATGCCAAGGTTGATGAAAAGGCGAGTAAATCCTGAATCTCTTGATGAGAATCTTTCTCTTCCTCTTTGTCCTGATTGGGACTCAACACGTTTTTCCCTGAAATCATTACGCATATTCAGGTCTTCTGCATTTTCGTAATATTTAAGAAAATGGTTGAACTCAAGCGCAGCTACTCTTTGTAAAACTTCTTCTTTAGAAATATTTTCAAATCGTGTGATAAGATCAGGAAGGTAGGTTTCGTAATCGCCATGAGAAATATCTGTCTGGCTAAGTTTATCCATAAAATGGAAGAACTGCTTACGACAAACATCTTTACCTCCAGGAACATCGTGTCTGTGAAAAGCAGCATTAACCATTTTTTCAAGCTGTCTGATTTTGTAGGTTTCACGTGAATGGCAGATAGAAATACAAATACCACTTTTTCCGGCACGTGCTGTTCTCCCACTGCGGTGGGTATATACTTCCATATCGTCTGGAAGTTCGTAATTGATAACATGCGTGATGCCGTCAACATCAATACCTCTAGCCGCAACATCTGTAGCAATTAATAATTGAAGAGATTTAGATCTAAATCTTCCCATTACTTTATCTCTCTGTTGTTGGGTAAGATCTCCGTGCAGTGCTTCAATATCGTAACCGGCCTTAGCAAGTTTTTCGGAAATATCCTGTGCATCGGCTTTTGTACGAGTAAAAATGATGCCATACATTCCGGGATTGAAATCTATAAGACGTTTGAGCGCTTCATATCTTTTATTTGCGGAGACAATAAAATATTGGTGGTCAATATTAACATTACCGCTATTCTTTTTTCCAACAGTAACTTCTTTAGGAGTTTTCATGAAGTTTCTGGAGATGGCTTTTACTTCTGGCGGCATGGTAGCACTGAATAGCCAGATGCTTTCACGATTGATAGTATTTTTTAATACAAAATCAATATCATCTCTGAATCCCATGTTAAGCATTTCGTCTGCTTCATCAAGCACTACATATTTTACTTTTTGCAGGTCGAGAGCCTTTCTTTCAATAAGATCAATCAGTCTTCCTGGAGTAGCTACTACTATTTGAACGCCATCACGGATGGATCGTATCTGCATAGTGATAGAGGCGCCTCCATAAACTGCAACGGAGTATACCTTCTTTGTATATTTTTTATAGGTATCAAGGTCACCTGTTATTTGCAGGCATAATTCTCTTGTAGGACATACAATTAGGGCCTGAGGATATCTTTTGTCTCCATCAATCAGTTGAAGTAAAGGAAGTCCAAAAGCAGCAGTTTTACCTGTGCCGGTTTGTGCCAGGCCTACAAAATCGGTAGTACCCGAAAGTAGTACAGGGATGGCTTGTTCTTGAATTGGAGTAGGGTTTTCAAAACCCAGATCAGTAATGGCTTTAATGAGATTCTCATTGAGGCCTAAAGTTTCGAAGGCGTTCATGTAATTTATTTAAGTAAAAAGATGCTGTCCCGCAAAGGGGAAACCGGTACCCTCACATTTTGTGCTTCCGGCCGTTGGGAGAGAAATAATCTTTACCTATGGGAGAAAAAGATAGTATTAAACACTTTTTGATCAACAGCAACTGAGCACGTTATGTAATTTCTCAGTTTTAACGATGCAAATCTACAGTATTTTTTTGAATTTAAGTAGTTTATATGTAATGTGCTTATGTTCATAGTATTAAATAAAATATTTTGTCTTGCAATAAAGGAAGATGTTATTTATCTTACCTGAAATTTTAATATTAAATCATCTTTACTATGAAACGTATTCTCATTTTTTCGGCAATCATTCTTTTTTTATCATCTTCTGCATTTTCGCAGGGATTTCATTTTGGAATTAAGGGAGGAGCCGATCTTCATAAATTAACGGGAAGTACTTTTAGTGAAAAGTTTTCTTTTGGTTATCATCTTGGTGGTTTTGCTGAAATAGGACTTTCAAAAAAAATTGCCTTGCAGCCGGAATTATATTTTAGTGAGGTAACTTATGATACAGCAAATAATTTCAATCAAACTTTTGATTCTCTTTCTACTATTCAAAATGCGAGTTTTAGTTATATCAATATTCCTATTCTGCTTGATATTAAACTTAATAAAGCATTTATGCTGCAAGTAGGGCCTCAGTTTGGAATTCTTGTAAATAGCAGCCAAGACCTTGTTTCAAATGGTAAGGATGCTTTCAAAAAAGGTAATTTTAGTATGGTAGGAGGTGTTCAAATTAATCTGATGTCTTTTTGCGTATATGGTCGCTATGTAGTAGGCCTGAGTGATGTAAGCAATCTTGATGCAAGTGTGATTACAAATACAAGTTCATGGAAAAACCAAACTTTACATCTTGGTGTTGGTCTCCGATTTTAATCTTTACAATAGATTAATTTCTCAATATTACATAGGTTCCATCATCATTTACTTTAATGATGGTGCTTGGTGCTGAGGGTTCAGTTTCTTCCTGTCGGTGGTGTACAATATAATCAACACCTTTTTTTATTTTGATATCAATATCCGAAAACATGCGTGGGGCGGGGTAGCCAGAAATGTTGGAAGAGGTGGACACGATTGGTTTGCCAAATTTCTTTACCAATTGTCTGCAGAATGGATCTTGAACTAGCCTGATTCCTATTGTGCCTTCTTTATTGATTACATTTTTAGCAAGGTTTTTAGCGCCGCTGTATATCATAGTAGTAGGCTTATTGATTCCTTTGATATAGTCGAAGATCATAAGATTGGGATGATTTATATAGTTAAGTATGTCCTTTTCTTCAGCCAATAAAATGATCATACTTTTCTCTTCCCCTCTTTCCTTAAGCTTAATAATATTTTTAACAGCTTCTTCGTTAGTAGCATCGCAGCCAATACCCCAGATGGTATCAGTGGGATATAGAATAATGCCTCCCGTTTGAAGAACGGCTAGACAGTTTTCAATATCATTTTTAAGCTGCATGATAGTTGGTTGTTTCATGAATTTTATGGTTGGGTATAGTAAAAGCACATTTAAAATGACCTTCAGGACAAACTTTTCTTCCATGCAGTCCGCAGGGGCGGCAGGGAAGTTTTTCTTCTGTTTCAACAATGAATGAAATATCCGAAAGTGGATAAAATCCAAAAGCGGGCACCGTAGAACAGAAAATAGCTGTTACCGGAGCATTCACTGCTGAACAAAAATGCAGCGGTGCGCTGTCATTTACATAATTCATTACCGCAGTTTTCATCAACGCTACCGATTGCAAAAAATTCATTCTCCCTGCGAGTGATTGGGCCTTATTATTTTTTACTCCGGCCAAGATCGCCTCATTCTCTTTCACATTGTCTTTTCCTCCAAGAAGATAAATAGAATACTTCGGGTTAAAGTTATTAATTAATTCAATCCATTTTTCAGCCGGGAATTTTTTTGTGAACCAAACACTGGAAGGTGTCATGGTAACATAGGGAGTATTGCGGTACATTTCTGCTGATGTTTCGTCAGCTGCTGATGGGTATAGCTTTGGCTTTGATGTAATATTATCAGTAAAATCACTAATCAAACTCTGGTTGCGTTCGGTTTCATGAAGTGGGTGATTAAGATTGGTGATGTGTGGCAAGCTTTTGCTGAAAAGAAAGCTCAGCGGATTTTTATTAAATCCTCTTGTTTCTTTTGCGCCAGAAAAAGCAGTGAGCAATCCGGTAGAAAAAAAGCGCTGTATATTGATTACTTTATCGTAGCGGGTGGCTCTAATTTTTGAAATAATCTGCAGCAGTCCCCGGGTTTTATTATTTTTTTTATCCCAAATGATTACTTCATTTATATATGGGTTATTCTTAAGTAATCCTTCATTTCCTTTACGCAATAGAAAATCTATCTTCGTTTCGGGGAAAGAGCTGCCAAGCTTTTCTATAAGGGCAGTGGCTAGTACCACATCTCCGATAAAAGCAGTTTGAATAAGTAGGATTCTATGCATGTTTCAAAGTTACATTAATACAAAATCATTCGTTATAAAGAAATACACTTTCATAATGAAGGGCTTTGTATTTTTGGTATCAAATACTAATAGTAATGGAATTAAAAGAATTAATACAAAAAGCTTGGGCTGATAGAACTTTACTCACTTCGGTCGAATATTCAGCTGCGGTAGAGAATGTGATTGAGCAGTTGGATAAGGGGGCTTTACGAACGGCAGCTCCAGGTCCATCGGGTTGGCAGGTTAATGAATGGGTGAAGCAGGCTATATTAATGTACTTCGCCATCAGGCCAATGGAAACTCATCATTTACCTCCCTTTGAGTTTTATGATAAAATGAAATTAAAAAGTGATTATAAAAGTCTTGGGGTTAGGGCAGTGCCTCATGCTGTAGCCAGATATGGTGCTTTTCTTGCAAAGAATGTAGTATTGATGCCGTCCTATGTTAATATTGGGGCTTATGTAGATGAAGGAACTATGGTGGATACTTGGGCTACGGTAGGAAGCTGTGCGCAAATAGGGAAAGGTGTTCACCTTAGTGGTGGCGTAGGCATTGGGGGAGTACTTGAGCCTTTACAGGCATCTCCAGTAATTATTGAAGATGGGTGTTTTATTGGAAGTCGTTGTATAGTAGTAGAAGGTGTGATGGTAGAAAAGGAGGCAGTGCTGGGAGCTAATGTGGTGCTTACCCAGTCAACAAAGATTATAGATGTGTCCGGGTCGTCGCCTGTTGAATATAAAGGGAGAGTACCTGCACGCAGTGTGGTAATTCCTGGCAATTACACAAAAAAGTTTCCTGCGGGTGAATATGGGGTAGGATGTGCGTTGATAATAGGACAAAGAAAAGCTTCTACTGATCTTAAAACAAGTTTGAATGATGCCTTGCGGGATTTTAATTTAAGTGTATAGTTTTTACCCTGGGTAAGCAATTTGTTACTTATTTCCAAAAGAACCGAATTATCTTTATTTACGTTTTCATCTCTCAACCTTCATTAAAGAAGTGGAAGCGCGCATGTCATTCATTGATACATCCATAACCAAATTGTAGAAGAAATTTACGAAGCATATTAATGAAGTGCGGCAAATGTCATAGACCTCGCTTCGCTTGGTCATCAGGTTGGGCTTTCAAACATAAAAGCCCTTGGCAATACCAAAGGCTTTTTTTGTGCGGCAAAGGAGATTCGAACTCCCACACCCTTTCAGGCGCTACCACCTCAAGGTAGTGCGTCTACCAATTTCGCCATCGCCGCATCTTGAGATGCGCAAAATTAATTCATTACAAGGAAAGTGAAAAGTTAACCTCGGAAAGGGAGCTAACTTATTTTTTTAGTATGATTCTGAAGGTAGTTCCTTTTCCCAGATCACTTTGTTTTACAAATAGTTCACCCTTGTGGTATTGCTGTATGATTCTTTTGCTTAGGGAAAGACCTAGGCCCCATCCTCGCTTTTTGGTTGTAAAGCCAGGATTGAAAACTAGAGGAATATTTTTCTTAATGATGCCTTTGCCTGTATCAGAAACATCAATGAACACTTGATCAGGAGCGTCTTTAATGTTAACAGCAATTTCGCCCTGGCCATCAAGTGCATCAATCGCATTCTTAAGAAGGTTTTCCATTACCCAATCAAAAAGAGGGGGATTGATTTTTATATTGATTTTATCTTTTCCACTCAGATTAAGTTTGATATTAACCTTACTAGGAGCTCTTTTTTTGATATAAGCAATCATTTCTTCCACCTGTTTAATCAAGTTTGCTTCTTCAAGTTGAGGAGTGCTTCCTATTTTTCCAAAGCGGTCACTTACAAGTTTAAGTCTTTCCACATCTTTACTCATTTCAGCAACTATTTTTTCGCTGTCACCCGATTCTTTAAGCATTTCAATCCATCCTTGCAAAGAGGACAGGGGTGTTCCCAGCTGATGAGCCGTTTCTTTTGCCATGCCCGCCCATACTTGATTTTGCGTGGCTTTGTTGCGAAGTGAAATTACCATAATCATAATTATGATAAAAAGTGAAACAATGAACAGTTGTATTAAAGGGTAGTATCTAACTTCTTTCAATAATTTTGAATTGCCGAAATAATATTTATTCTTAATTATTGGTTCTTTACTTATATCAATAATAAAAGGGGCATTTTCTGATTTGAATTGCTTTATCATTTTTTTCAAATAGAGACTATCTGATTGCATAAGAGCAGTATCAAGATTTAATCCCTGTCCTGAAGGATTGTCGTTTTCGTCAGTTTCAATAATAGGGATATCTGTATTTTCATTTGTGATGATATTAGTAAGGTTAATAGCCGATTGATCAGTAGTTATTGCTCTTGTTTTCAGTGATTGTATCCACACATTCACTTTTTTTCTTTCATCCTGAGCAATTTTTTTAGCCAGGTAATTAGAGTAAAAGATTGTACCTGATGCTATGGCAATAGCGATAATTGCCAAAGTAGTGCGCCAGTTGAAGATTTGCGAAAACATGCCTAAAATTAATAATCATTCTTAATAACAATCCACATTAAATATTATGTTTGTATCCGCCTCTTAAGGCTTTATTCATATTATGGATGTAAATCCCAAGGTATCGGTTGTTATTCTTAATTATAATGGGCAGGAATTTCTTGCTAAATTTTTACCTTTTGTATTGCAAAGCACCTATCCTAATATGGAGGTAGTGGTGGCCGACAATGCATCTACAGATAATTCTATAAGTTTATTGCGTAGAGATTTCCCCCAGGTGCATATTATTATTAATGAGACAAATGAGGGTTTTTCAAAAGGGTATAATACGGCCTTAAGTCAGGTAAGTGCCGACTATTTCGTGTTGCTTAATAGTGATGTGGAAGTAACGCCTGGCTGGATAGAGCCCATTATCGATTTGATGAGTCAAGATTCCAAAATTGCTGCTTGTCAACCTAAGTTACTGTCCTGGCACGACAGATCGAAGTTTGAATATGCTGGTGCTTCAGGGGGTTGGATAGACAGCTTAGGTTATCCTTTTATGCGAGGCAGGGTGATAGATGATTGCGAAACTGATATGGGGCAATATAACACAGCTATTCCTTGTTTTTGGGCTTCTGGCGCAGCGCTTTTTATAAAGGCAGCTGCTTTTCATGAGGTGGGAGGGTTAGATGCTTATTTCTTTGCGCATCAGGAAGAGATTGATTTGTGTTGGAGATTACATCTTGCTGGGTATAAAGTATATGTTCAGCCTGCTTCGGTGGTATATCATGTTGGCGGAGGTACTTTGCCTCAAAGTAGTAGGAAAGTGTATCTCAATTTTCGGAACAACTTGGTAATGATATATAAGAATATGCCTTTTTCCCAGTTGCTATGGAAATTACCGATGCGATTTATATTAAATTTAATAGCGGCATTGAGGTATTTATTTTCGGGGAGAAAGGATTATTTCATTGCAATACACCGCTCAAAAATGCATTTTTTCAAATGGCTATTTTTTGAGAAAAAGAAGCGTGTTTTTCCGAAGAGAATAAAGGGTTTAAATAGAGAGGGAAGATACAGGGGGTGCATAGTATGGGATTATTTTATTAGGGGTAGGAAAACCTTTTCTGAAATTGTTGAAAACAAATAATCATATTTTCACATAACCTCTTATTTTTGCACTGAAAATTAACTACATGGAGAAGGAAATCATTGAAACGTCACATAAGGATTTTGGCCATAACTGGGTATCATCATCTAGATTTTTATGGTTTTGTCAGGTAATATTGATTATCTCTTTTGTTCTAGGTGGCTGTTATGGTTTGTATTCGCATCGCTACAAGGGAAAGCCTGAGGTAAATGTACCTGAGAGCACTCTTTACAGCCCCAAATACAAATAATTATTTTCAAAATAAGGGTACAATCCTTAATTTTGATACCCTTGCAGGATATTTTGTCCTCAGGATCAGTTCTTTAACTGCGGAAGTAGCTCATTTGGTAGAGCACGACCTTGCCAAGGTCGGGGTGGCCGGTTCGAGCCCGGTCTTCCGCTCCATGAATCCCGACCAAGTCGGGATTTTTTTTAGTTAGACTCCGGTGTTGGAATCCCGATAATCTTCGATGTCTGGATTTCCTTTAACTTGAGAGTTGTATAAGAATAGAAATTTGTGTTTACTCGGGTGGTGGAACTGGTAGACACGCAGGACTTAAAATCCTGTTCGCAGAAATGCGAGTGACGGTTCGATTCCGTTCCCGAGTACAAAAAGTCAGAGCGAAAATGAGAGCGAGAGCGATCATGAGGTTCTGACTTTTTTCTTCACTCTCATTCTGTTTCTCGCTCTGACATCTATCATTCCTTCAGTTTTTTAATCATTTTTATTCGGTGTTTTTCCTTTGTTGAAAAAACTACTATTATTTACTTTAGCACCACATCGTAAATATTTTTTTATGTTTGATTTTCAAAAACTTGATGTTTATAAAAAGTCCAAGGTGTTTCATTTAGAATGCAAGAATATTATTCTGAATAACAATCTGGATCGTTATGTAAAAGATCAGTTTGGCAGGGCTTCCTTCAGTATTATACTTAATATTGCAGAAGGGTCTGCGAAATTCTCTAAACCAGATAGAAGGAACTATTTTGTCACTTCTGGGGTTCAGTTTTTGAATGTGTAGCTATTCTTGATATTTTATCGGAACAGGGAATAATTGAAGAGGGAGAGTTAAAGAAGTTGATGTTACAAGCAGATGAATTGTCTAGAATATTGTTTGCGATGATTAAAAATTTTTCAAGTTGATCTTTGATTCACACTAACTCGTTTTTTTGGGTGATTTAAAATAAATTTGTTACAGATCATAATCTAACGGCCTCTGAAGTATCAATTGCTGGTTACCATTAAAATATTTTTTATGCAACAGTTAAAAAAAACATACATCCCGGTGAAATTTTTATGGAAGAATTTTTAATTCCCTTGAAAATATCGGCTTATATGCTTTCCAAGGATATTGGCATACCTCAAACCATGATTTCTGAAATTCTTAAATGCAGAAGAAGCATTACAGCTGATACAGCATTAAGATTGTCAAAATACTTTGGGAACAGTCTGAAATTTTGGCTTGGGCTTCAAGACGATTTCAATATTGAGGAATAACAAAAATAAAAAAGTCTGGATTTTAATAGACTTTGAAAATTCAGCTATATTATATCGACCTGATTATTGGAAAATTACATTGAAGCCATTTTTTTCAGAATCCGAATCGCCAAAGGCAACAACCGTACCAATTATGTTAGGAAAATCCTATAAATTGGTCAGTATTATTCTAAGTAAATGATTTTGAAAGGATTAGCTAGGATTTAAATGTGGCCTTTTAAATGGTTGTCAATTGCTGTACGGTAAAAACGGACTAGTAGTAAGTGGTAAATTTAGTTTGTAGTAATTAATCTACAAAATAAATTTTTTCACATTAATCTTTCCGTATTAGTGCATACAGCCTAATAGCTGCTAATAAAAGCATAATCAGCAGTAATAGCCCTAAGATGCCCCATAAAGGACTTATGCTGCTCTTGACCGTAACCAACATAACAATTGATATCAACAATACAGTTGCCAACTCATTCCATATGCGTAGTTGTCGAGAAGAAAATCTAAAAATCCCAGCTTTTTGCTCTGCGTATAGCTTATGGAGTGTCATGTGATAGGCATATAATAGCGCTACAAATCCTAGTTTTATCCATAGCCATTCAGGTACACTTCCATATAAATAAGCCATCCATCCTCCAAAAATTAGGGTAAGTAAGGCGCTAGGCCAACTGATTCCTAGCCAAAGCCTGCTAATCATAAGTGTAAATTGCCGAGTTAATACATCCCTCTCAGTCCCAGTTTTTTCATTAGCCTCTGTATTATATATGAACAGCCGGGTTATGTAAAATAAACCACTGAACCAGGTAACAATAAAAATAATATGAATAGCCTTTATGTATTGGTATAACATAATATTTTATTTAAGTAAAACTTCGCCTGAGGTTTCATTAACTAGTTGCTCCAAAGCATTAATCCAAAGTGGATGATTATTTAGACAAGGAATCATAGTATATGCAGTGCCCCCGCCTTCCATAAAAGATTCCTTTCCGCGTTCAGCTATTTCCTCTAGTGTCTCGAGGCAGTCACTTACAAAAGCTGGACATAAAATAAGAATTTTCTTTTTTCCTTCTTTTGGCAATTCTTCCAATCTCTTATCTGTAAAGGGCTCTAGCCAACCACTGCCCAATCTTGACTGGAAAGAATTACTATACTTATCCGAAGGGATATTTAGTTTTTCAGTAACCAATCTTGTGGTAGTAAAACATTGATGTCTATAACAATAGGCATGAGCCTCTGAGGGTACATTGCAGCAATCATTACAAGTTAAACAGTGCTTTCCTGTGATATCACTTTTTTTAATATGTCTCTTGGGGATGCCATGATAACTGAAAAGAATGTGATCATAATCTTCCTTTAAAAAAGGCCTTATCCTATCAACAAGTGCTTCTAAGTAGGCGGGATGATTATAATAAGGCTTGACAATTTTTAAACTGAAAGGATAATTATTTTTCTTATGTATTTCTTTTACTTGCTCCACTGCTGTTTCATAAGATGACATAGCATAATGAGGATACATAGGTACTGCAATCACTTCTTGTAACCCCGGTTGTCTTTTAAGGAGTGCTTCAAAAGCCGCTTCAGGCCTAGGATGTCGATATCTCATGGCAATTTCAACAGGTTCTTTCATCTGTATTTCAAGTGCATCTTTTACTTGTCTGGTCATTTCTACAAGCGGAGAACCTTCTTTGGTCCAGATGGTTTGGTATGCCTCAGCAGATTTACTTGCTCTGAAGGGTACAATAATACCTTTCACTAAAAGAGAACGAAGAATAAAAGGAAAATCTATTACGCGTTCATCCATCAGGAACTCCAGTAAATATGATTTTACATCCTTTACTGCTGTAGAATCCGGAGATCCTAGATTCATCAGCATTATGCCTCTTGATTGATTAATCATGAAATTGATTTGGATTGCAAATGTAAACGGGATTGATCCAAAAAATGATTATCCGCTTTCTATTTTTATACAGATTCTTTTTTTTAACCTTCTGATCAAAATCATTAAAAGAAATGACAAAGCAATGACATTCTGCAACCCAACCATTATGCCCATTGGCTAACTTTGCAACAAGCTCATTATTAATGATTACTCCCTCTATATCATCTTTTTATGTAACTGGGGTAAGTTATAGAAAAACGGATGCAACTTTACGCAGTCGGTTTGCTATTTCTAATAACCATCTTGATAGTTTTTTTTCTAATGCGTCTCACGATAAGGTAAAGGAGTTTTTTATCCTCTCCACTTGTAACAGAACAGAAATTTTTGGATTTGCTTCGCATCCTGATGAATTAAGTAGTATGCTTTGCTTAGCCACAGAAGGAAATGTTGAAGAATTTAATTCTATTTCTTATGTAAAAGAAGGAGAAGAGGCATTGCTTCATTTATTTAATGTGGCAGCCGGTTTAGATTCTCAAATTTTAGGAGATTATGAGATTGTAGGACAAATACGAAAGGCAGTTCAAATAGCAAAACAACACGGATTTATTGATATCACACTTAGTAGGATGATTAATGAAGCGATTGGTGCTACAAGAAGTATTCGTTCAAATACTGGATTCAGCACAGGAACTGTTTCGGTTTCTTTTGCAGCAGTTCAATATCTTAAAAATCATTTCGCTGATTCTCTGAATAAAAAAATACTGCTGGTGGGGGCGGGAAAAATAAGCAGAAATACTTGTAAGAATATTCAGGATTATTTGCCCGGCACTTCTATTACAATTGTAAATCGCACTTTTGATAAAGCTTTTTCTATTGCTTCCGCTTTTGGATTTAGATATATAAAAATGGAGCAACTTGCTGAGGCAGTTAATGATGCAGATGCTATATTGGTAGCAACAGGATCTGAAGAGCCTATAATAATTCCAGAATTTTTTACTCGCATTGCTAATCGATTAATTATTGATTTTTCAATTCCTTATAATGTTGCTCCTGAAGTGGCTAATATAGACGGTGTTACTTTAATTGGCATTGATGAGCTGAGTCGTATTAAGGATGCAACTTTAATGAAAAGAGCTTCAGAGATTCCACGTGTAAAAGCTATTGTGGCAGAGCATATGGATGAGTTTATTCAATGGCACGATATGCGCAAGCATGTACCTTTATTGCGTGCTGTAAAAAGTAAACTAGGCTCTATCCCTGCCGATGAAACCGAAGATTTATTGAAGGAACGTATTCAAAAAGTAATTAATGGGGTGGCCATTAAAATGAGGACTCATTATCACCCTGGATGCCATTATATTGAGGCTATCAACGATTTCATGAGTCCCGTATCTGATAGCTGATGACTCCAATACGCATTGGTACTAGAGAAAGCGAGCTTGCTTTGTGGCAGGCTAAAACCGTTCAGTCTATGCTGGATGAAAATGGAGTGTCCACCGAAATTGTTCCTATAAAAAGTGAAGGAGATATTGATTTACAAACACCTTTATATGAAATGGGTGTGCAGGGAATTTTTACTAAAAGCCTTGATATTGCTTTGCTTAATAACAAGATTGATATAGCGGTGCACTCTCTGAAAGATGTACCAACTCGTTTGGCAAAAGGGATTGTTCAGGCAGCTGTATTGAAGCGTGGCAATTTCAGGGATCTTTTGGTTTATAAAGGAAGTTTAATAGAGTTTGAAAGAGAGCATGCTTATACTATAGCAACAGGAAGTATTCGACGAAGTGCCCAGTGGTTGCATCGATTTCCACAAGATAAAATAGAAAATCTTCGTGGAAATGTGAATACAAGAATTAAGAAACTAGAAGAAAATAATTGGAAGGCTGCTATTTTTGCTGCAGCTGGATTGGAGCGGATTAATTTACGCCCTGAAAATTCTATTGAACTTGAATGGATGTTGCCTTCTCCTGCTCAAGGAGCTATTACTGTGGTTTGTAGAAAAGAAGATGCTATTACATATCAATCTTGCAGAAGGCTAAATGATATGGATACGGAAAGTTGTACAGGGATAGAAAGAGATTTTCTGCATCATCTTATGGGTGGTTGTACGATGCCTATCAGTGCACTTGCTGTTAGAGATAAAAATGAGTTTCATTTTCTTGGAAGTATTTTTTCAATAGATGGAAAAATGAAAGCTGAGATAAATCGATCAATACCTATTGATCTTGTGCATCATTCAGGCAAAGAACTAGCTGAAGAATTATTACAAAAAGGAGGAAAAGAAATTGCAGATAGTATAAGAAATGCAGGTACTCATTGACATATTGTCCACAAGGGAGCTTGAGGAAGCTGCTGTAGATGTTGCTTTTGAAAAAGGCATCAATATTGAAGTGTTGCCATTTATTCGTACTGAGGCAATTGAATCAGTTGAAATACAACAGGAAGTAGAACTTGTTTTACTTATAAAAGCAATAGTGGTGTTTACAAGTGCCAATGCAGTAGATGCAGTTTATGGTTTTATCACTGATGAACAGCCGGCATGGAATATATACTGTATTGGATCCCTTACTTCAGAAAAGGTGAAAAATTATTTTCCTTTTTCAAATATTGTAGGCACTGCCGATAATGCAAAAGATCTTGCCGAAATGATGATTGAAGAGGTTGAGGGTGCGGAAGTAATATTTTTCTGTGGGGATATGCGCAGAGATGAGCTGCCCGATATGCTTCGTGAACATCTTTTTGAATTGAATGAGATTGTGGTATATCAAACTATTGCTGTTCCTCATAAGATTAAAAAGAAATATAATGCAGTTATGTTTTTTAGTCCTAGCGGGGTGGATAGTTTTTTTGAAATGAATAAACTTGCTGCTGAAATTCCATTGTTTGCAATTGGTAATACAACAGCAATGGCGCTGAAAAAAAAATGTACAAACAAGGTATTGACTCCCACAAAACCTTCAAAAGAGGAGCTTGTTGAAAAAGTGATTGAATATTTTACTTAAAAGATAAAAAGAAATGTTACAAAATGATTTATTGCTTCGTGCATTGAAGGGGGAGCATACTGAAAGAGTGCCTGTATGGATGATGCGTCAGGCGGGGCGCTATTTGCCCGATTACATGAAGCTGAAAGCTAAATACGATTTCTTCACTCGCATTCGTACCCCGGAGCTGGCTGCTGAAATTACCCTTCAGCCTATTGATCAAGTGGGTGTAGATGCGGCTATTATTTTTTCCGATATTTTGGTAATTCCTCAAGCAATGGGACTTGAAGTGTTAATGGAAGAAGGGAAAGGTCCTTCCTTGCCTAAAACTATTCGGTCGCAACAAGATGTGGATGCCCTATTTACTGATGGGGTAGAGGAATCGCTTGGTTATGTAGCAGATGCATTAAGACTTACTAAAAAAGAATTGAATGGCAGAGTACCCTTGATTGGTTTTGCCGGTGCGCCATGGACCATACTTTGTTATATGGTAGAAGGTAAGGGGAGTAAAACTTGGGATAAGGCAAAGCAGTTTGCTTATACAATGCCTGCAACTGCTCATAGTTTATTGCAAAAAATTACTGATGTTACTATTGCTTATTTACGTACCCAGGTTAAAGCAGGTGCTGATGCCATTCAGGTATTTGATAGCTGGTCGGGAGCATTAAGCCCTGATGATTTCAGAACATACGCCCAGCCTTATCTGCTTCAAATTACCAATGCATTAAAAAATGAAGTGCCTGTAATATTATTTCCTAAAGGAAGTTGGTATGCATTGGCTGATTTAAGTAAGTCGGGCGCATCAGCTCTTGGTGTTGACTGGTGTATTGAGCCTTCGCTAGCAAGATCAATGACAAATAACAGTATTACTCTGCAAGGTAATTTTGATCCTTCTTATTTATTAGCACCGATACCTGAAATTGAAAGGAGGGTGCATGAAATGATAAAAGGATTTGGTACGCATCGCTATATAGCCAATCTCGGACACGGCATTACGCCAAATGTACCTGTAGATCATGCCAAAGCCTTTGTGAATGCTGTTAAAAATTATAAAGCCTAATATCTTTTGTATCATGACTAATTTTAAAGATACATGGATAGCGTACATTCAAAATTTACAAAATAGTATTTGTGCAGCTATAGAGGCTGAGGATGGAGTTGCTTTGTTTAAAGAAGATGAATGGCAGCGTCCAGAAGGTGGCGGAGGGAAAACGCGCGTTATAGCTAATGGAAATGTATTTGAAAAGGGTGGGGTGAATACTTCTGTGGTTTATGGTGAAGTTACTGACCCTATGCGCACTCAGCTTGGGATCAGTGGAGATAACTGGTTTGCCTGCGGCCTCAGTATTGTATTACATCCTAGCAATCCTTTTGTTCCCACTATTCATTGTAATTATCGCATGTTTGAATTATATAATAAAAATGGCGATGTTATTGATAGATGGTTTGGTGGGGGTACTGATCTTACACCTTATTATCTTTTTGAAGATGATGCAGTGCATTTTCATAAAACGTATAAAGCGGTATGTGATAAATTTGATACAGCGCTCTATCCTGAATTCAAGAATAATTGTGATGAATATTTTGTAAACAGTCACAGAGGAAAAGAAAGGCGCGGCATTGGTGGTATTTTTTATGATTATTGTCGTCCTGGCAAGGATAGAGATATTGAATTCTGGTTTGGATTGGGATCGGGTTGTGGTAATGCCTTAATTGACTCATATCTTCCTATTGTTGCACGAAGAAAGAGCTTGCCTTATACTGCTGATCAAAAATTCTGGCAGGAGATTCGAAGAGGACGTTACGTTGAATTTAATTTAGTGCATGATAGGGGAACATTGTTTGGATTGAAAACAAATGGAAGAACGGAAAGTATTTTAATGAGTCTTCCTCCCACGGCTAGGTTTGAGTATGAGTACAAACCTGTGGTAGGAAGTGAAGAAGATAAACTGTGGCAGGCATGTCTTCATGTAAGAGATTGGGCTAAGTGATTGTAATAATTTATCTAAAATAAATCAAGATGTATTTACAAAGAAGAAACAGAATACTACGCACAACTCCTGCTATACGCAGTATGGTGGCTGAAACAATTTTATCGCCCGCTGATTTTATTGCTCCATTATTTATTGATGAAGGGAATAATATGCAAATGGAAATTAGCTCCATGCCTGGTTATTATCGTCGCAGTATAGATCTTACAGTAAAAGAAGTAAAAGAATTGTGGAGTATGGGCATTAAGAGTGTTTTGCTTTTTATAAAATGTAAAGATGAGCTTAAAGATAATACAGGTAAAGAGGCCTGGAATAAGGATGGCCTGATGCAGCGAAGTATTCGCGCCATAAAAGAGGCTGTCCCTGAAATGTATGTAATGACGGATGTGGCCCTTGATCCCTATTCTTCCTTTGGTCATGATGGCATTGTTGAAAATGGAGAAATTGTAAATGATTCTACAGTAGAAGCTTTGGTAAAAATGAGTCTGAGTCATGCAGAAGCTGGTGCTGATATGGTGGCACCCAGCGATATGATGGATGGAAGAATAGGTGCCATACGAAGTGCTTTTGAAGAAAATAGCTTTACTAAAAAAGGCATTATGGCTTATAGTGCTAAATACGCCTCTTGCTTTTATGGACCCTTCCGTGATGCGCTTGATAGTGCGCCAGGTTTTGGTGACAAGAAAACCTATCAGATGGATTATTCAAATCGCTTGGAAGCAATACGCGAAGTGATTATGGATATTGAAGAAGGTGCAGATATTGTAATGGTAAAGCCAGGCCTTCCCTATCTTGATATAGTGAGGGAAGTTAAAAATTCAGTGGATGTACCTGTTAGTGTGTATAATATCAGTGGAGAGTATGCTATGATTAAAGCAGCCGCTAAACTGGGATGCCTAGATGAAAACAAGGCAATTATTGAAACACTTACTTGCATCAAAAGAGCAGGAGCAGATTTGATTGCTACTTACTTTGCTAAAGATGCAGCGCGGCTATTAAATTCTTAATAAATTATTTTTATTCTAATGTCTATCAAAAAAAGTGAAAGAATATTTAAGCGTGCAGCTAAGTCTATACCTGGAGGAGTGAATTCTCCTGTACGTGCCTTTAAAAGCGTAGGAGGTACTCCTATTTTTATGAAGAAAGCGCAAGGTGCTTATTTGTTTGATGAAGATGGCAATCGTTATATTGATTTTATTGCTTCATGGGGTCCTATGATTCATGGTCATGCATTTCCTAAAGTAGTTAAGGCTATAAAGAAATATGCAAACTATTCTACTTCCTTTGGAGCGCCTACTTTGCTCGAGGTAAAAATGGCTGAGTTGATAAAGAGTATGGTGTCTAATGTTGATTTGATTAGAATGGTAAGCAGTGGAACTGAAGCATGTATGAGTGCTATCAGATTAGCTCGTGGTTATACCAAAAGAAATAAGATTATCAAGTTTGAAGGGAATTATCATGGCCATGCTGATTCTTTTCTTGTTAAGGCAGGCAGTGGTTTAGCCACTTTTGATATTCAAGTAGTGCCTGGCATTACTCCAGGAGTGATGGCGGATACATTAAATGCTCCTTACAATGATATTGATGCGGTAAAGAAATTGGCAAACGAACATAAGGGAGAAATTGCTGCTATAATAATTGAACCTGTCGCTGGTAATATGGGATGTGTACTTCCTCGCCCTGGTTTTTTACAATCATTGAGAACAATTTGCAATGAAGAAGGAATTGTTTTGATTTTTGATGAAGTGATGACCGGATTCAGACTTGCAAAAGGTGGTGCACAAGAAAAGCTTAAGGTAGATGCAGATCTTGTTACTTATGGAAAAGTAATCGGGGGAGGCTTGCCTGTTGGCGCTTTTGGCGGTAAGAAAAAAATAATGGAACATATTGCTCCTTTGGGAAGTGTGTATCAAGCCGGAACATTAAGTGGTAATCCTCTTGCAATGATAGCAGGATTTACTGCTTTAACTGAACTTAACGACCATCCTGAAATATTTGATGAGCTAGAGAAGAAAACTATTTATCTGCGTGATAGATTAAATGAAGTGTTGTTGGCTTGTGGTAGATCTTTTCGCATTAACCAGCTCGGATCTATGATTAGTATTCATTTCATTAATGAAGATGTTACAGATTTTGCTAGTGCATCCCGAGCAGATATTCCGCTGTTTAATAAAATGTTTCATTACTTACTTGATCGCGGTATTTATCTTCCGCCTTCTGCTTACGAAAGTTGGTTTTTAAATAATGCATTGACCTATGAAGATCTTGATGAAACAGTAAATTGTATCAGAAATTTTTGTAAGGAGGAGTTGAATAATAATTATTAAGTAGTTGTTGAACCTACAAAAGAAGCACGAATTTTTTCTGTAAGATCCGTTTCTACCATACTCACAGCTGTTTTGATCATATTCTTAAATGCAGTAGCATGTGAAATGCCGTGTCCAATAATTACTGGCTTAGATACGCCAAGTACAGGTACGCCTCCGTAAGTTTCAAAATTGAATCTATTGAAGTGCTCATCATTTATTTCGCGGCGTTTTACAATATCAAAAATACTCTCAGCCAGTTTGAGTATCACATTTCCTGTAAATCCTTCGCAAACATAAACATCAGCCTTTGTCATCAGCATATCGCGTCCTTCTACGTTGCCTATAAAATTAATTTGTGTATTTTCTTTCAGTAAAGGATAGGCTGCTTGAGTAAGTAAATTACCTTTCCCTTCTTCTTCGCCAAGATTTACCAAGCCTACTTTTGGATTGTTGAATTTTAAAATATGCTCAGCGAATAATGATCCTAGCACAGCAAACTGATTTAAATTTTCGGGTTTGCAATCTGCATTAAGACCTACATCTACCAGTAAGCCCAAAGTGCCATCTTCACGGGGCATATAAGCGCCTATGGTAGGTCGAATAATGCCTTCAATTGTTTTTATAGTGAATAGAGAGCCCACCATCATAGCTCCAGTATTACCTGCACTAATGAAAGCGTCAATTTTTTCAGACTGAAGTAAGTGAAATCCTATTGCTATTGAAGACTGCTGTTTTTCCTTGAGTGCTTTAGTAGGATGCTCATGCATTTCAATAATCTGGTCAGCATGAACAATGGTATATTGATTTGAAGATAGAGAGGTAACTGAAAGATGCTTCCTGATTTCGGATTCGTGTCCGATTAATACAAGATGTACATTTTCTTTTCCTTCTTTGTAAAAAGCGTCAACTCCTTTTACTGCTTCTAGAGGGGCGTAATCGCCTCCCATCATATCCAGGCCTATTTTAATCATTTGGCTCGGTAGTTAAATTAAAAATTCCAAAACCAGGTTTGAAGGTAATCAATCTTTGGTTTTGGAATTCTATTTCGGAAGGAATTATTAAGCTCTTAAAGGAGCTTTATCAGTTACAACTTTTCCTTTATAATAAAGTTTGCCTTCGCTTACGTGCGCTCTGTGGCGAACATGCGTTTCACCTGTTGTAGGGTCTACGCTCAAAGTAGCTGAAGTAGCTTTGTAATGTGTCCTTCTTTTTGCGCTCCGTTGCTGACTATGGCGCCTTTTGGGATTTGGCATTGTATTACTATTTAATGAATGTTATTAATATTTGTTAACTATCCTTGAACTTATCCAGTCCTTTCCAGAGTGTCTTTGCATTGCTGTCGAGGAGTTTTGCCTCCATTTGTTTCAGCTTTTCAAGCACTTCCTTATTGCACTGAGGGCCTCCAATTTTTTCTTCACTGCACATCCGCTGCATAGGGAAACTGAGCATAATAAATTCGTAAATCCAGTCGCTCACAGCAATATGACTTTCGCTTCGCAAGAGATACCAGATGTCAGGATCTTCTTCCTGTTCATTCATTTCATCTGGGTTATCTACCAACTTCACCACCATGTTGAACTCATCCCAAAGATCCATGGTCAAGGGATTGCCGCACCTATCGCAACTTACATCCGCCTTACCGCCCACATCAAATTTCAACAGCATAAAGCCGCTGTTTTTTTCGAGTGAAAGCTTCACATGGGCCTTTACATTGGCCAGGTCATTACAACCTTTTTCCTGAAAGAACTTATCGTCAAGATTATATTCATAAACATGAATACCGGGTTTCAACCCTACAAAAGCTATTTCAAAATCCCTTCTGTAACCCATCTCGACTTTATTAAGGGAGGGCAAAGGTATGCTAAAATTTGGCAATTTTACCTTCAAATCAAGGGAATTATGACTAAAAATGCCTTTTGTGGGCTAATTTTAGGAAAGTGAAAAGATCTCGGAAACTTATTTTTTTGGTGTTGCTAGCTTTGGCCTGCTTATTTCTTCATTTGTACAGCAGGGACCCTTTTCGGGCAGAATTGGGCTATTTTCCTAATATTTTTGTCCCTTTTTCGCATTTTTTGAGGTTTTTTGTGGGTTCTTGGCCAATCAGCTTGGGAGATTTATTATATGGGTTTCTGCTATTATGGCTACTTTATTTACTCGTGTTATTAATAGCTCAATTGGTTTCTAAAAAAGGGCTAATTGGTAAAAAAGTAATTGCTGATAAAATTCTTTCAATCCTTATTTCAGCAATGATTGTATACCTGATTTTTAATTTATGCTGGGGAATTAATTACAATCGTAAAGGAATTACTTGGCAATTAGGACTTCATCTTGAAAAGCAAAACAAAGAAGATATTGAAGCACTCAATATTTTGCTGTTGGAAAAAGTAAATGCATCCAAAGAGAAACTAATAATATATCAAGCTCCTCGGCTGACTGAAAATGAAATATTTTTTTTAACAGATAGTGCTTATAAAAATATTGCTGTTAAATATTCATTTTTACAATACAATCCCTCTTCCATAAAATCTTCTATGTGGTCATCAGTATTAAACTATACTGGGTTTACTGGTTATTATAATCCTTTTACTGGAGAGGCTCAGGTGAATACTTCTATACCTGTTTTTTTGCAACCTTTTATTGCCTGCCATGAAGTAGCTCATCAACTAGGTTATGCCAAAGAAATGGAAGCAAATTTTGTTGGATTTCTTGCAGCAAAAGCATCTAAAAATCCTCAGTTCCTTTATTCTGCCTATCTCGATATTTTTTTATATGCCAATCGAGATCTTTGGTTATTAGATTCAACTGCAGCAAAGCACTATAGGAGTAAGTTGTCTGAATCGATAAAGACTGATCTTAAAGAGTGGCAACAATTTAATAAGCAACACGAAAGTTTTATGCAGCCTGCATTAGGTTGGCTCTACGATTTATTTTTGAAACAAAACAAGCAGCCAGAAGGGCTATGGAGTTACGACCGAGTTACTGCGGTTATAAATGCTTATTATAAAAAGTATGGAGCGCTTTAATCAGAATTTATTTTTCCACATCATGCTTTCTACAGGTCTGTCGGGCTGGCCGCTGTATTTAGCATTTTTTTTCTGATTGTATTTTACCTCTATTTCTCCGTCTACTGGAAAGTAAATGAGCTGTCCTATGGGCATGCCTTTATACACACGCACAGGTTGCTTAACAGAAATTTCTAGAGTCCAGTTACCACAGAAGCCTACATCGCCTTTGCCTGCAGTGGCATGGATGTCAATGCCAAGTCTGCCAGTAGATGATTTTCCTTCTAAAAAGGGAACATGAGAATGGGTTTCGGTATATTCTTCTGTTACGCCCAGATAAAGTTTATTAGGCTCTAGCAGAATGCCTTCGTCGGGTATCTCAAAATGATCTATGGTATTATGTTTTTTAGCATCTAGTTCAATATTGGTGTAGGTTGCTAAATTTTTTCCAAGATGCACGTCGTAACTATTAGATCCCAAACAATCTCTGGTGTAGGGCTCAATTTTGATGGTTCCTTTATTTATTTCTTCAATAATCCGCTTATCGCTTAGTATCATACCGGCTTAATTCGTTTATTTGTATTATTAATTTATTTCTCTTTCAAAGGTTATGCAATATGCCACTTATTTTTGAGCAACATATCAATGGTAACGCAAAAATAGGCGTTTGGGAAATAGCTGAGCCAGAGGATTTTTTTTTAAAGCGGGTAGTTGTCAAAAAATTAATCAGTCATTCTCAAAAAAGGCTGCAATACCTTGCTGGACGCTATTTATTGAGCGAGTTGTACCCAGGCTTTTTGTTGGATGAGGTCAGGATTAATGAAGCCGGGAAGCCCTATTTATCAGATGCTGCCTTCCATTTTTCAGTCTCACATTGTAGAAATTATGCTGCTGCAATAGTTAGTGAGGAAGATGTGGTGGGGATAGATATAGAGATACCCCAACAGAAGATTGAAGGCATTAGGCATAAATTCCTTTCCAAGTCAGAGGAGGATATTTTACTAGCAACAGGGCTAGGGAGTATTAATGCTTTCACCATAGGGTGGAGTATTAAAGAAGCTATGTTCAAATGGCATGGAGAGGGACTGGTTGATTTTAAGAAGCATCTTAGTATTACTAATATTAATAATCAGCATGGCCAGTTAATAGCTGATTGTATGTACACTGGCAATTATGAAGTTCTTTTGAATGCTCCAGTGCTTCAAATCAATAATTTTATATTGTCGTGGGTACAAAGCAAAAGGGAACAGTAGCCTTACCACATTTTTTCAGATAAGCCATTCAAAGATCGAATGATGAAGAGGTGTTTATTTTCATAATAATCCGGCAGCCATTTTTCCCCTTCTGTATAAATTGGCTTGATATTAAAATCGCTGAATATTTTGTCTTTATTCTCATTCAGGTTTTCTATTAGATTATCGGGGTGTAAAGTGAGCAGTCTTCCAAAAGTGTACATTGTTTCAAACCCTTTGTAGGCAAGGTCTGAAGCCACTCCTTTATATTTTGTCAGGTATATTTTTTGAATGATTCTACTGAAGGTATCTATTTTGGTATTAAAATATGGAGCTGAGTAGTAAAAAGGAATATCTTTTATTCTTCCTTTGTGCAATGCATTAAATCCGTCCCAGTTCGGCATGCCAATAAGTTTGGCAGGATATTTTTTTTGGTTCTGTAAAAGTGTGTTGGCGAGTGCTTCGGCAAAGTCTTCGTCAAGGCTGCCTCCTATAATAATAGAAGTATGGTTACTATCTAGTTTTGATGTAAGTGAACTAAAATCATCCTCTTCGATATTGATTATTTTTATTTTTATCAATTCTTTTCCATCAGGTTGATTTGCTTTTTTAAAATAACTGGCTACTTTATCTTCCTGATTCCCTGGTTTTCTTACTAGGTAAATATCATCTGTACCATATTTTTGAAGTACAAATGAAAAAAGAGCTTCACAGTGCGCTCTTAGGGTTGAATTTAAAATAACCAAGTAGGGATTTTGAGTGACACCGCCGTCATTAGGATAAGTGGCAGAGATAAAAGGTATTTCTTTTCTTCTTGCAAAATTAGCGATGGCAGTAAAATCTGCATCTCTTATAGATCCAATAATAAGATCAAACTTGTCAAATTTTCCTGATTCTATCATCACTTCGAGAGAGGGTTGGCTACACTTAGAATCAATTATTCTAGCAACAATATGAGCATTATTTAAATTAAGGCTGTCCAGCGCAATCTGAGCTCCTTGAACAAAATCAAGTCCGTTTAGAATAAACTTTGGAAAGGATTTATTATATCTAAATTCATTACCTGTAAATACAGAATCAAGAAACAGTGGTGCAATTATTCCAATATGGTAGGTAGGTATTTTTTTTTCCTGTCCCCTTACTGTTGTAGTAATAAAAAGTATTGTAAGAATTAAAAAATAGAGATGTTTCATTTTTGTTTTCATTTCCTTATTCCCATTCTATAGTAGCAGGCGGTTTACTACTGATATCATATACCACTCTATTAATGCCTTTAACCTTATTAATGATTTCATTCGAAACAAGTGAAAGAAATTCATAGGGGAGGTGCGCCCAATCAGCTGTCATACCATCAACAGATGTAACAGCCCTTAAAGCTAAGGTAAATTCATAAGTTCTTTCATCGCCCATTACTCCTACACTTTTTACAGGCAGTAAAATTGCTCCTGCTTGCCATACTTTATCGTATAAACCTTCTTTTTTCAAAAGCTCCATAAAAATACTGTCTGCATCCTGGAGCAGCCTTACTTTTTCTTCTGTTACCTCTCCAATAATTCTTATTGCTAGGCCTGGTCCCGGGAAGGGATGGCGGTTGAGAAAAGATTGAGGGATGCCTAGTTCTTTGCCTATGATTCTTACTTCATCTTTGAATAATGTACGAAGGGGTTCCACCAGTTTTAGATTCATTTTTTCGGGAAGGCCACCTACATTATGATGAGATTTAATAGTAACTGAAGGTCCATGAACGGAAACGGATTCAATAACATCAGGATAAATGGTACCCTGTCCGAGAAATTCAATACCACTTATTTTATGAGCTTCCGTATCAAATATTTCTATGAAAGAATTCCCAATTGCTTTTCGTTTTTCTTCAGGCAATGATTTTCCTAAAAGCGCTGAATAAAAATGTGCGCTGGCTCCTACGCCGATAACATGCAGCCCAAGCTGTTTGTATTGCATAATTACTTCAGGAAATTCATTTTTTCGAAGCAATCCGTTGTCAACAAATATTCCATAGAGATTGTTGCCAATTGCTTTTTGAATGAGGGTAGCTGCAACAGTACTATCAACTCCGCCACTTAGCCCCATCACCACTTTTCCATCTCCAATTTTTTCTTTCAGTGAAGCAACTGTATCACGGATAAAATGTCCAGGAGTCCATTCGCAGGAGCAACCACAAATAAGAGTTAGAAAGTTTGCTATTATTTTTTTTCCTTCAATAGAATGGTATACTTCAGGATGAAACTGTAAGCCATACAAAGGCAAGCCTTCACTGGCCTCTCTTTTGAAAGCAGCTACAGGGATATCATCGGTGATGCCAAGTAATTTGAAGCCAGCAGGAAGTGCTTTTATTGAATCGCTATGACTCATCCATATCTGAGAAGTAGCAGGCATGTCATTGAAGAGTATATCTTCCTGATTGAGATTTAACAAGGCGCGGCCATATTCTCTTTTGTCGCTTTTTTCTACCAATCCTCCCATGAGTTTGGCTGTAAGTTGAGCGCCATAACAAATGCCAAGTAGGGGAACTTTATTTGAAATAGATGCCAGATCAATAATGGGCGCATCAGGTTGATTAACAGAAAAAGGGGAGCCAGAAAGAATCACTCCTTTAACTCCCTCGTATTGCATCGAAGCGTTATAGGGCAGTATCTCACAATACACATTAGCTTCTCTAACAACCCTTGCAATTAATTGTGTGTATTGCGAACCGAAATCAAGGATGATTATTTTCTCTGTCATTCGGGAGCGAAGGTAAGAATTAAAAGGGCTTTGTGTATGTTCGCAAAGCCCCCAATATATTCTAAAATATAAGTTGATTATTCTTTGATAATATTGATATTATCTGTGGCAACATTGTTGCGCATTACCTGAAGTATATATTGGCCTGCACTCAATCTTGAAACATTGATAGAAATATTATTCTGACCAGCATTTATTATAGTTACTTTATTTCTTACTTTTCTGCCCACAGCATCCATTAGTATAAGCTGAACTTTCTGAGAAACATCTCCATTGATTACTACATTTTCTAAATCTTTAGCAGGAACCGGGTAGGAAGGGCAAACATCAGGGAAAGTGCAAGAGTTTTCATGTATAAAGTTTTGTTTATAAATAAGTTATATAGTATTTTATTTATTTTTCAAGAGATTTAATAGTCGGATATTCCAAGGGTAGCACAGTAGTACTTGAAATCTATAATAAATTTAAAAGAAATAGGGGCTTAATATAGTTGCTTAAAAAACTATTATGTAATCTTTTGGTAATTCATGATTTACCCCTACCTTTGCACTCCAAATTTAAAAATGGATTTTTTAAAGTTCTTTACATATGTCACAACGTATTAGAATAAAACTGCAATCTTACGATCACAATCTGGTAGATAAATCTGCGGAGAAAATCGTTAAAACAGTACGCAGCACCGGAGCGGTGGTAACAGGACCAATTCCTTTGCCTACCCACAAAAAAATATTTACCGTGTTGCGTTCGCCGCACGTTAATAAAAAGGCGCGTGAGCAGTTTCAGTTGTGTACACATAAACGTTTGTTAGACATTTACACTAGCAGCAGCCGCACAGTAGATGCACTGAGCAAGCTGGATTTACCAAGTGGTGTGGATGTTGAAATAAAGGCCTGATGAACCTCCCGTCCGTACAGTATTGTTCGGATTGCGGGAAGGCAACAGGTAAGCTCTTGAACAAAAAAATCAGGAACGCCAAAGTCCCTAGGGACCGCTGGGCATAAAATAAATACAATGAAAAGTATTATTGGAAAAAAGGTCGGAATGACCAGCATTTTTGATGCTACCGGCAAGCAAACTGCTGTAACCATCATTGAGGCGGGACCTTGTGTGGTCACTCAAAAAAAGACCATTGAATCAGACGGATACAATGCAATCCAAATTGCATTTGGCGACAAGAGCGAAAAGCACTCCATCAAATCGGAAGTAGGTCACTTCTCAAAAGCCGGTACGGCTCCAAAAAGACATCTCACAGAAATACGCGATAGCGAAATTGAAAAAAACGTTGGGGAAACCTTAACTGTTGACATCTTCTCCGAAGGAGACCAGGTGGAAGTGGTAGGTATATCCAAGGGCAAGGGTTTTCAGGGTGTGGTAAAACGTCATGGCTTTAGTGGTGTAGGCCAACAATCGCATGGTCAACATGATCGTCAGCGTGCTCCAGGTTCTATAGGTAACTCTTCAGATGCAAGCCGCGTATTTAAAGGAATGCGGATGGGCGGACGTATGGGCGGAGACAGAATCAAAATGAAGGGGCTGAAAGTTGTAAAAATTTTCTCTGAAAAAAATTACATTCTTATCAGCGGTTCTATTCCTGGTCACAATGGATCAATCGTTTACATTCAAAAATAACCTTAAGGTCCTAAAAAGAAATTAATATGCAACTGGATATATTTAATACAAAAGGCGAAAAAACGGGAAGGCAAGTTAATTTGCCTGACGAGATCTTCGGCATTGAGCCAAATGATCATGTTATTTACCTGGCAGTAAAGCAGTATCAAGGCGCTCAGCGTTTGGGTACACACAAGGTAAAAACTCGTGCAGAAGTAAAAGGTGCTTCTCGTAAGCTTCATAAGCAAAAAGGAACCGGCGGTGCTAGAAAAGGAAATATTCGTAATCCGCTTTACAAAGGTGGTGGTACCATATTCGGACCTAAGCCGCATGGTTATGATATCCGTCTAAATCGTAAGGTAAAGGATCTTGCAAAAATGAGTGCTTTGGCATATAAGGCTAAAGAGAATTCTATCATGATTCTTGAAGATCTTAAAATGGATGCGCCTAAAACAAGTGCTTTTACGGGCATCATGAATTTATTGAAAATAGGAGAAAAGAAAACATTGTTTGTGCTTCCTGAGCATGATCAAAATATTTATCTGAGCCTCCGTAATATTCCTTGGGTAAATGGAAAACAACTCAGCGATATGAATACTTATGATATTCTTGATGCTAAAGTGTTGGTGATGACTGAAAGTGCTGCAAAAATATTTTCTGAAGAAAAAGTAGCAGAATAAGTTCGGCGAAAAATTAAAAATAAAAGTTATGAAACTCTCTGATGTATTGATAAAGCCTCTCTTGTCTGAAAAAGCAAATAAACTTTCAGAAAAGATGAATCGTTATACTTTTTTGGTTGACAGAAAGGCGAATAAACTTGAGATCAAAAGAGCGGTAGAGCAGTTTTACGGTGTGCAAGTGAAGGATGTGAACACGGCCGTAATACCTTCTAAATTAAAAGCAAGGTTTACAAAATCAGGATTTCTAGTGGGTCGCAAGCCTGCTAAGAAAAAAGCAATGGTTACAGTAGCTCAAGGAGAGACCATCGATATGTATGGTAATATCTAAAAGCGTAATTAATAATGAATGGTGGTCAGCACCGCAAAGTTTTGACAAAATAAAATAATATTGAAATGGCATTAAGAAAGTATAAACCGGTAACAGCAGGAACTCGTTGGAGAATCGGCAATGCTTATTCCGAGATTACTTCAGATACTCCGGAAAAAAGTTTGTTGGAAAAGCAGTCTGTTACAGCGGGCCGCAATGCACAGGGCAGAAGGTCTATGCGTTATAGAGGAGGTGGAAATAAAACCATGTATCGCAAGGTTGATTTTCGTAGAGATAAGAAAAATATTCCAGCTACTGTTAAATCAATTGAGTACGATCCAAATCGTACGGCATTCATCGCTTTGTTGGCTTATGCTGATGGGGAAAAGCGTTACATATTGGCACCTCAGGGTTTGCAAGTTGGTCAATCAGTAATGAGTGGCGATGATGTAGCTCCTGAATTAGGTAATGCGTTAATGTTGAAAAATATGCCTTTGGGTACTAACGTGCACAATATTGAAATGCAACCTGGTCAGGGTGGTATTTTAGTTCGTAGTGCAGGTACATCAGCACAGCTTACCAATAAAGAAGAAAAGTTTGCGGTAATGAAAATGCCTAGTGGTGAGTTGAGGAAGGTGCTTATCAAATGTTATGCTACTGTAGGCGTTACGAGCAATAGCGATCATAATCTTGAAAGCAAGGGTAAAGCGGGACGTAATCGTTGGAAAGGTATTAGGCCTCGTACACGTGCTGTAGCCATGAATCCTGTAGATCACCCAATGGGTGGTGGTGAAGGAAAGGCTTCAGGTGGTCATCCAAGAAGTAGAAAAGGAAAGTATGCAAAAGGAGAAATTACGCGTACACGTGGTAAGGGTTCAGACAAGATGATTATACAGAGAAGAAATGGTAAAAAGTTGGCTAAATAATTTAATTATAAATCCTCGAAGCAGGGTAATAAATAGAATCTTATGAGTCGTTCATTAAAAAAAGGTCCATATATAGAAGCAAAACTTGAAAAGAAAGTGCTTGGTATGGGCGAAGGAAAAGTAAAAAAAGGGGTCATCAAAACCTGGAGTCGTCGCAGTACTATTTCACCGGATTTTGTAGGTCAAACTTTTGCAGTGCATAATGGGAACAAGTTTATTCCTGTGTATGTAACTGAATTCATGGTAGGTCACAAGCTCGGAGAATTTTCACCTACCCGTTTGTTTAAAGGGCATTCAAGTAAGAAAATATCATAATAAAAAAATGCAGCTAGCTGCATGAAGAAAAGATAATAAAATGGAAGCAATAGCAAAATTGAATAACTATCCTACTTCACCAAGGAAGATGCGCCTGTTGGCTGATCTTATCCGTGGGATGAAAGTTGATAAAGCGCTGGCAATTTTGGATCACAATCCAAAACATCCTGCAGTGCCTTTGCGTAAACTGGTTGTTTCTGCCATCAGCAACTGGAAGCAGAAAAATGAAGGAGAAGATGAGACCTCGTTGGTTGTAAAAACAATTTTTGTTGATGGGGCTCGTGTGATCAAGAGAATGCGTCCAGCTCCTCAGGGTCGTGGATACAGGGTTCGTAAGCGCAGTAATCATGTTACAGTGATAGTTGATGTACCTGCTGCAGCAATCAAGCCTGAAAAAAAAATAGCAAAAACTAAAACAGCGCCTAGCGTTGAAATATAAAAAATAATTAATAAGCAATTATGGGTCAGAAAACAAATCCGATAGGAGCCAGACTAGGAATCATTCGTGGATGGGATAGTAACTGGTTTTCAAATAAGAAGGATTTTGGAAATAAGTTGGTTGAGGATGATAAAATCAGAAATTATCTCAGCGCACGTATTAACAAGGGTGGCATTGCCAAAATTGTTATTGAGCGTACGTTGAATAAGTTGATTGTTACTATCCATACATCTAAGCCCGGTATTATTATTGGGAAGGGTGGTGGAGAAGTAGATAGAATCAAAGAAGAATTGAAGCAGCTTTGTGGTAAAGAAGATGTGCAAATTAATATTCTTGAGATTCGCAGGCCTGAACTAGATGCTACTATTGTTGCTGATACTATTGCTAAGCAAATTGAAAATCGTATTAATTATAAAAGAGCTATAAAAATGTCAATAGCTTCTGCCTTGCGTATGGGTGCAGAAGGAATTAAAGTAAAAGTGGGAGGCCGCTTGGGTGGTGCTGAGATTGCACGTAGTGAAGAAATCAAGCAGGGCCGTACTCCATTACATACTTTCAGGATGGATATTGATTATGCTAGTTTATTTGCAATGACTGTTTATGGAAAGATTGGTATCAAGGTATGGATCTGTAAGGGAGAAGTACTTGGTAAAAGAGATCTTAATCCTAATATGATTGCCGGTGGTGGAAAAGAAGGCGGTGAAAGACCTGCTGGAGGTTTTGATAGAGGTGGTGGTGGAGATAGAAGAGGCGGTGGTCGTGGTGGTGATGATCGCAGAGGCGGCGGCGGTGCTGGTCGCGGAGGAAGAAGAAGTTAAATTAATTTAAAATTGATCGGTAAAAACCGGACAAATTGAAATAACATGTTACAACCAAAAAGAAGCAAACACAGGAAGTCGCAAAAAGGAAGAATGAAGGGTAATACCAAAAGAGGTGCTACACTTGCTTTTGGAACCTTCGGATTAAAAGCGATGGATAGCGTTTGGATGACCAGTCGTCAAATCGAGAGTGCTCGTCAGGCATTGACTCGTCACATGAAAAGGGAAGGAAATGTTTGGATTAGAATTTTTCCTGATAAGCCTATCACAGCTAAGCCTGCAGAGGTGAGGATGGGAAAAGGTAAAGGTAATCCAGAAGGATGGGCTGCTATTGTTGAGCCAGGAAGGATTTTGTTTGAAGCAGATGGCGTTTCTGAGCAGGTTGCTAAAGAAGCTTTCGAACTTGCTGCACAGAAATTACCTATCCTGACGAAGTTTGTTGTTCGTCACGATTATAAAGCATAAACTAAGATTTTAAGATAATAAATATAAAGGCATGTCTAATAAAATTGATTTTCTGAAGAGCCTAGAAGGACTGACTGCGGCAGATCTTGAAGCAAAGATTAAAGAAGATGAACTGCGCATGAAAAAACTAAGTTTCGCACATGCTATTTCACCTCTTGAAAATCCTCAAAATCTGAAGATGTTGAGAAGAGATATAGCGCGTTTGAAAACGCAATTAAGAAAAGTTCAAATGGGAGTAAACTAATAATAATGGAAGCAACAAATCAAGTTGAAAGAAACTTACGTAAAATCAGGGTTGGTGTAGTATCTAGTAACAGAATGGATAAAACTATTACTGTTAATGTAGAGCGTAAAGTAAAGCACCCACTGTATGGTAAGTTCCTAAAGAAGACAACCAAGTTTCATGCTCATGATGAAAAGAATGAGTGTAGCATTGGAGATACAGTAAAGATCATGGAAATGCGTCCTTTGAGCAAGACCAAGCGCTGGAGACTTGTAGAGGTTCTAGAAAAAGTGAAGTAATAAACCGGGTGTAGCTCAGGCTCGCCTAAAAAACTTAAGAAAATGATTCAGCAAGAAAGCAGATTAAAGGTGGCTGATAACAGCGGTGCAAAAGAAGTTCTTTGTATACGTGTGTTGGGAAACAGCGGACAAGATTATGCTAAGATTGGAGATAAGATTGTTGTTACCGTTAAGGATGCAATGCCTGCAGGGGGTATCAAAAAAGGAACTGTTAGTAAAGCAGTTATTGTACGCACTGTAAACAAGTTGCGTCGCAAAGACGGATCTTACATTCGCTTTGACGACAATGCGGTAGTACTTCTTAATGCTTCTGATGAACCTCGCGGTACTCGTATTTTTGGCCCAGTGGCTAGAGAGCTCAGGGATAAAGGATATATGAAAATTATTTCCTTGGCACCTGAAGTATTATAAGCTATAAAATGATATTTCGCTTAAGTGCGATATAAAAAAAATAACAATGAAGAAGAGATTCAAACCAAAGTTTAATATTAGAAAAGGAGATTCTGTTGTAGTGATTTCCGGGGAGGACAAAGATCTTAAGAAGCCTCGTAAAGTGCTACAAGTAATGCTAGAAGAAGCACGTGTATTGGTAGAGGGCGTTAATATTGTTTCGCGCCATTCAAAGCCTACCGCTCAGGAAACACGTGGTGGTATTATTAAAAAAGAAGCTCCTATCGCTATCAGTAATGTGATGCTTTGGGATGCAAAATCTGGTGGTCCTTCTAAAGTGACACGCACTCGTGAAAATGGTAAACTAATTAGAATCGCAAAAAAATCCGGGGAGGAGATTAAATAATGAGCACAACTAATACATTCCGTCTGGCAGAAAAGTACAAAACAGAAGTTGTACCCGCCTTGATGAAAAAATTCAGCTACAAAACAGTAATGCAGGCGCCTCGCCTTGTTAAAATCTGTGTTAATCGTGGCGTAAATGGAGCTGTTAGTGATAAAAAACTAATAGATATTGCAGTCGAAGAACTGTCGAGTATCACAGGCCAGCGCGCAATAGCTACCATGTCAAAGAAGGATATTTCAAACTTCAAGCTTCGTAAAAACATTCCGATCGGAACCAAGGTTACGCTTCGTGGTGTAAAAATGTACGAATTTCTTGATAGATTGGTATCCGTTTCATTGCCACGTGTACGTGATTTCAAAGGTGTTAATGACAAGTCGTTTGATGGCCGTGGTAATTATACACTTGGTGTTACCGAGCAGATTATTTTCCCAGAAATCGATATTGACAAGGTGAATAAAATCACTGGTATGGATATCACATTTGTTACAACTGCAAATACCAATGAAGAAGCTTTTGAATTGCTTAAAGAATTGGGTATGCCTTTTAAAAACGTTAAGAAATAATAAATAGATATGGCAAAAAAATCAGTAGAAGCCAGACAGAGAAAAAGAGCTCGCATGGTAGAAAAATATGCAGAGAAGAGAGCCGCTCTGAAAGCAGCAGGTAATTATTCAGCACTGGATTTGCTTCCAAAGAATGCTTCTCCAGTTAGACTTAAAAATCGCTGTCAACTTACAGGTCGTCCACGTGGATATATGAGGCATTTCGGAGTCAGCCGTATTATGTTTCGCGACATGGCACTGCAAGGAAAGATTCCTGGAGTAACAAAGGCAAGTTGGTAATTATATTCTCTTTGTCTTTGTCAATCAGGAAATTAAAAATAATACATCATCTAATTAATAAAAAACAATGGTTACAGATCCTATAGCAGATTATTTAACACGTATTCGCAACGCACAGATGGCCAACCATCGTATTGTTGAAATACCTGCAAGCAATCTAAAAAAGCGTATCACTGAAATTTTGTATGAAAAAGGATATATCCTTAAGTACAAATTTGAAGAGGATAAGAAGCAGGGTGTGATTAAGATCGCACTTAAATACGATCCATCTACCAAATTGCCAGTTATTCAAAGTTTGGAAAGAGTGAGCCGTCCGGGTTTGCGTACCTACTCAAAGCCTGAGGATTTTCGCCGTGTAAAAAATGGTTTAGGTGTTTCTATTATCTCTACATCAAAAGGAGTAATGACAGATAAAGAAGCTAAAATGATGAATGTAGGTGGTGAAGTATTGTGCAATATTTTCTAATAAAAATACTTAAGGCACATTAAGCTGAGACTATACTAAGCTGACCGGCCTTAAAGAAACAAAAAATAAAATATTATGAGTCGTATAGGAAAGAAACCAGTAGTAGTTCCATCTGGAGTTACAGTAACTGTTTCAAATGAGAATGTTATTAATGTTAAGGGTCCTAAGGGAGAACTTAAACAAGCTATTGATAGAGATATCAAGGTGGAAATAAAAGAGGGTAAGGTTGAATTTCTTCGCCCTACTGATCAAATACGCCATCGTGCTATGCATGGTCTTTACAGATCATTAATTGATAACATGGTAAAAGGTGTTACTGAAGGGTATTCGAAAAAACTTGAGCTAGTGGGTGTGGGTTATAAAGCATCTAATCAGGGTAACCTGCTTGATTTAGCATTGGGGTATTCTCACAATATTATTTTTGAGATTCCTAAAGAACTTAAAGTGGTTACTTCGCAGGAAAAAGGTCAGAATCCTATGATCACTCTTGAAAGTATAGATAAACAATTACTCGGTCAGGTGTGTGCAAAGATTCGCAGCTTGCGTAAGCCTGAACCATACAAAGGTAAGGGTGTGAAATTCCAAGGTGAAGTATTGAGGAGAAAAGCAGGTAAGGCAGCAGGTAAATAATAATTAATCATGTAACATTCCGGCAGTATCGGAATAAAATATAAAAACCATGAACAATAAATCATTAGCAAGAAAAAAGATCAAATACCGCATCCGTAAAAGAGTAAGCGGTACTGCATCGCTTCCTAGACTTTCTGTCTTTAGGAGCAATAATGATATCTATGCCCAGTTGATAGATGATGATAATGCTGTTACTATATTAGCAGCTTCATCTAGACAAAAGGATATCTCAGCACAGAAAGCTCCTAAAATTGAAAAATCGAAAATGGTAGGGAATGCCATTGCTAAAAAAGCAGCTGATTTGGGAATTTCAAAAGTAGTTTTTGATCGTAACGGGTATTTATACCATGGTAGGGTGAAGGCTATTGCCGAAGGAGCTCGTGAGGGTGGATTAATATTTTAATTTGTAATTTTTTCAATACACTTACATGTCAAAACCAGTATTAAACAAAATGAAGGCCGGAGACCTTGAGTTGAAGGAGAAAGTAGTGGCGATCAATCGTGTGGTGAAAACCACAAAAGGTGGTCGTACATTCAGTTTTTCTGCGCTCGTGGTAGTGGGTAATTCAGCCGGTGTTGTGGGCCATGGTCTAGGAAAAGCTAAAGAGGTACAAGAAGCTATTACCAAAGGGATAGAAGATGCAAAAAAGAATCTGATAAAGGTTCCAATTAGGCATGGTACCATTCCACATGATCAATTAAGTAAGGAAGGTGCTGCAAAAGTTTTGATAAAGCCTGCGGCTCAAGGAACGGGTGTTATTGCTGGAGGTAGTATGCGTGCTGTTTTAGAATCAGCTGGTATTACCGATGTGCTTGCAAAGAACCTTGGTTCTGCCAATCCTCATAATGTGGTAAAGGCAACTATTAAAGCCCTTGCTAGTTTGCGTGAACCGATCTCTGTATCGAAAATCCGCAACATTTCTTTGAAAAAAGTTTTTAACGGATAAAATACGGGTTTAACCCGACAGGAGTTTATGAAAAAGATAAAAGTAACTCAGGTAAAAAGTACTATTGATAGGTCGGAGCGCCAAAAAAGAACTATGGTTGCTCTTGGACTTAACAAATTAAATGCTTCAGTTGAAGTAGAAGCTACTCCCCAAATATTGGGAATGGTGCGTAAGGTAGAGCACCTTGTAAAAGTAGAGTCAATGTCCTAATCGTTTTTGGGATAGATACCTTAATTTATTAATCAGCGAGGGGTGATTCCCCGTAAGTTAAAACATCATTACAATGAAATTACATTCTCTAAGACCTGCAAAAGGTGCAACTCACAAAGAAAAACGTCTTGGACGTGGTGAAGCCAGTGGTAAAGGTGGTACTTCAACTAAAGGAAATAAGGGTGGTCAAAGCCGTTCAGGTTACAAGAGCAAAAAAGCTCATGAAGGTGGCCAGATGCCTATTCAACGTCGTATCCCCAAGCGCGGATTTACAAATATCCATCGCATAGAATTTAAAGTATTAAATGTTGGACAGATAGATCACCTAGCTGAAAAATATAGCTTGACTGAATTCAGTCTTCAAAATCTTTATATCAATGGGCTTATCAGCCAGAAGGATAGTGTAAAGATTCTTGGTAATGGTGAGCTGAAAGGAAAGTATAATTTCAAGGTGAATGCCATTAGCGAAAAAGCTAAGGCTATTATTGAGGCAGCAGGTGGTACAGTAGAAATTATAAAATAAATAACCGATATTTGTCCGAGCCTTGAAATGTTTTCATGTTGCTCAATCTAAAATCGTTTTAATTCTGTGAAGAAATTCATAACAACATTAAAAAACATTTGGAGTATCGAGGAGTTGCGCAGCAAGATCCTGTTTACCCTCATGCTGTTATTAATCTACCGAGTTGGCTCTTATATCGTTCTTCCCGGTATCGATCCTAACAAATTGGCTAATCTTTCTAATAGTGCTCAAGGTGGCATGTTAGGTTTGCTTGATGCTTTTGTAGGGGGTGCTTTCTCCAAAGCTTCCATTTTTGCCTTGGGTATTATGCCCTATATCTCTGCTTCTATTTTTATGCAGCTGATGACTATTCTTGTTCCTCAGATGGCTAAAATCCAGAAAGAAGGTGACAGCGGTCGTAAGAAGATCAATCAATGGACACGCTATCTAACTGTTATTGTTACTGCCTTTCAGGCTGCAGCTTATATAGGTTTTTTGAAAAGCCCTGGTAATGCAGGAGCACTTATTCCCTCATACAGTTTATTTTTCTGGCCTTCTACAGTAATTGTACTCACTGTAGGAACTTTGTTTGTTATGTGGTTAGGAGAAAAGATTACAGATAAAGGACTTGGAAATGGAACATCTATCATTATTATGATAGGTATTCTTGCTCGTCTTCCTCAATCTCTTGGTCAGGAGTGGGCTGCACGTACCACACGCGGTGCAGGAGGCTTACTAATTCTTTTGATTGAAATAGTTTTTCTTATTTCAATAATTATGGGACTTATTTTGTTGGTTCAGGGAACACGAAAGGTTCCGGTCAATTATGCAAAACAAATTGTAGGGAATAAACAGTTTGGAGGTGCTCGTAACTTTCTTCCCCTTAAAGTAAATGCAGCTGGAGTTATGCCAATTATTTTTGCTCAAGCTATTTTATTCTTACCTACTATATTTTCAGGATTTACTGGGGAGGGTTGGGCTAAATACTTTACTGATCATACTAATGTTGTGTATATGATTGTGTACTCTGTTTGTGTGATTGCTTTTACCTTTCTGTACACTGCCTTGATATTTAATCCAAAGCAAATGGCTGATGATCTGAAGCGTAATAATGGATTCATTCCCGGCATTAAACCAGGACAGCCCACTGCTGATTATATAGGTACCATCATGGATAGAATCACACTTCCTGGAGCCGTTTTACTTGCTCTGGTTGGTATTCTTCCGGGTATTTTTCAGCTTATTTTTGGTATGTCTGAGGGATTTTCTACTTTCTTCGGTGGTACTTCCTTGCTGATTATGGTAGGAGTTATTCTTGATACACTTCAGCAAATTGAAACACAATTACTGATGCGTCAATACGACGGATTGATGAATTCAGGACGTATACAAGGTAGGCAGGCAATGACCTCCGGCATGTAAAACGTTTTGTGCTTCTTCTAATAAAAAATTAATCCCTGACGACCTCGTTGGGGTTTTTTATAACTGTAGTAATCAATGATCAATTACAAGTCAAAGGAGGATATTGAACTGATGCGAGAAAGTTGTCTTCTTGTTGGGAAGGCGCAAGCAGAGGTGGCCAAGGTTATTCGTGCGGGAATTACTACACATCAGTTAAATAAAATTGCAGAAGAATTTATTCTCGACAATAAAGCAACCCCTTCTTTTAAAAATTATAGTGGATATCCTTTCGCCACTTGCATTTCTGTAAATGATGCTGTGGTACATGGTTTCCCTTCTAATAAAGAACTTCAAGAGGGTGATATTGTTTCAGTGGATATAGGTGTTTTTAAAAATGGTTTTCACGGCGATAGTGCCTACAGTTTTGCTATAGGGCCTGTGGAGGAAGATATTCTCACGCTGTTGCGCGTTACCAAGGAATCATTATATTTCGGCATAGAGAAAGCTGTTGTTGGTAACAGGGTAGGCGATATATCTTTTGCTATTCAGCAGCATACAGAAAAAAAATATGGGTATGGAGTTGTGAGAGATCTAGTAGGTCACGGATTGGGGAGGAGTTTGCATGAAGATCCACAGGTTCCAAACTATGGGAAAAAAGGAACTGGAACGATACTGAATGAAGGGTTGGTTATAGCTATTGAACCAATGATCAACATGGGTACCAAGGATATTATTCATGATGATGATGGGTGGACAATCAGAACAAAAGATGGAAAAATATCTGCCCATTTTGAACATGATATTTGTGTAAGCAAAGGTGAGCCGGATATATTATCCTCTTTTATTGAAATTGAAGCAGCAGAAAAAGCAAATTCAAATCTAGTTACACATAATTGATCTTCTTGTCATTTTCGATAACTTTTTGGCATGCAAACAAAAAAACTTGTTGTGATTGGAGGAGGGGCTGCAGGTTTTTTTTGTGCCATTAATGCAGCTCGTTTAAATCCATCTCTTCATGTAGTGATTTTAGAAAAATCAGCTAAGCTTCTTTCTAAAGTGAAGATCAGCGGTGGCGGCAGATGCAATGTAAGCCATGCTTGTAGCAGTATCAATGATATGTTGAGGAATTATCCAAGAGGGGCATCCTTTCTTAAAAAATCTTTCCACCAATTTTTTGTTGATGATACCATTAATTGGTTCGCTGACCGCGGAGTATATTTAAAAACTGAGGCAGATGGAAGAATGTTTCCTGATACTGACGACTCTCAAACAATAATAAATTGTTTTTTACAGGAAGCCTCGAAGTATGGTGTAGAAGTTGTCTTAAAGTCGAGTGTAAAAAGAATTGAATCAAAAGAAGGTCAGTTTTTATTGCATCTAGAAAATGAAACTCTTACATCTGATTATGTTTGCATAGCCTGTGGTGGGTTTTCAAAGGATGAACAATTTAACTGGATTGTGGATTGTGGTCATACTATTACGTCTCCAGTACCCTCTCTCTTTACTTTTAATATTAAGGATTCGGAACTTAATAAATTAATGGGCATCTCTGTTCCTGATGTAAATATCAAAATCAATAATACTAAATTAACTCAGTCAGGGCCATTGCTTATTACTCATTGGGGATTAAGCGGACCGGCAGTATTGAAGCTTTCAGCATGGGGCGCCCGCGATCTTGCCGAAAGTAACTATGATTTTATAATCACTATAAACTGGTTGCCTGATTATAATGAGAATTCTTTACTTGAAAAATTCAGGATGGTTAGATTTGAAAAAGGATCTAGTAAAATATATAATTATACTTTGGATCATTTGCCTGCTAGGCTCTGGCATTATTTTCTTCATAAGGCCAGTATTAATGAGGCAACAAGGTGGGCTGAACTCCCTTCTAAAGAACAAAATTTGTTGGCAAAGATTATTTGTACCGCTCAGTATAATATAAAGGGTAAGACAACTTTTAAGGAAGAATTTGTAACTGCTGGGGGTGTATCATTAAATGAGATTGACCCGGCTACGATGCAAAGTAGGGTAGTCAAAAATCTATATTTTTCAGGAGAAATCATGGATATTGATGGAGTTACAGGCGGATTTAACTTTCAAAGTGCCTGGACTACCTCTCTGGTAGCGGCTTCAGCGCTGGCCGGAAATAGTTAATATCAATTGCGCTGGCTGTTTCTTATTCTTTATTTTTGCTTTGGTGAAAAAACTAGACTGGTACATACTTAAGAATTTTCTTGTAACATTTTTCTTCTGTCTGTTACTGATGACTGCTATTGTAGTAGTAGTTGACATTAGTGAAAAGACAGATGATTTCCTTAAATCAAAATTACCCACCTGGCGCATCGTTACAGATTATTATTTTGGGTTCATCCCTCGTATTGATGCAATGCTTTTTCCTCTTTTTACTTTCATTGCGGTTATATTTTTTACTTCAAAAATGGCGGCGCGGTCTGAGATAGTGGCTATCTTAAGTAGCGGTATTACCTTCCGTCGGTTTCTTGTTCCCTATTTTGTTGGTGGCTTGTTGCTTACCATCATGCTGTGGGGAGCCTATCAATATGTAATACCTGATGCAAATAGAAAGTGGGGCGAATTTGAGAAAAAATATGTAGATGTTAATTCTTCTGTTCTTTCTTATGGCAAAGGCTCTTACAAGCAGAATATTTTTTTTCGAGATGATACTCAAACATATGTAGCTATTAAGGGTTACGATACAATTTCTATGTCGGGTAGTAATTTATCTATAAACAGATTTGCGGATAATAAACTTATCTATAATTTGAGAGCGCTTAATTTTTCATGGGACTCAACTAGTAAGAAATGGAAACTGCTTAGGGTTACTGAAAGAAGGCTTGGAGAAATTAATGAAATTGTATCTCAATCTGAAGTGAAATTGGTTGCTTTTAATTTTAAACCCAATGCACTTCGTAAAGATGATTATATAAAAGACCAGATGAATACGGCCGATCTCGATGCATACATAATACTTGAAAAGCAAAGGGGATCGGATATGCTCAACTCTCTTTTACTTGAAAGGTATAACCGTGACGCTATTCCTGTGTCTGTGTTGATATTATCACTTATTGGAGCAATTCTTGCGTCTAGAAAAAAAAGAGGGGGTAGTGGAGCTAATTTGGCCCTAGGAGTGCTACTTAGTATGCTTTATGTACTTGCCAGTCGTCTTACTGTTGTATTTGCCATAAAAGGCAATTTCCCCCCTTTACTTGCAGCTTGGTTCCCTAATATCATTTTCGGAGTGCTGGCTATTTATCTGTACAGGAAGGCCCCCAAATAATTATCTTCAGCACCTCATTTTTTTGTAAACTTTTGTTTGGCAGCAGATGGTATCGTAAATTTGACCGCCTTGAAGGAGTCTTCTTATTTAGGCATAAGGACTTGATTTGCATATTTAATAATAATTATAGGAATTTTTCCGAAATAAAATAAAAGTAAAATGGGTATCATTAAAGACAGATTTAAGGCAAAATCAGATCAAATTGGACTTGATATTAAAGCCTTAATAAAGGATCACGGAAATAAGAAGATTGGCGAAGTTACTCTAGCTCAGGTTTATCAGGGTATGAGAGGAATAACAGGGCTTGTTTCTGAAACTTCTCTGCTTGATGCACAGGATGGAATCCGTTTTCGTGGGTATTCGATACCTGAATTGCAGGCAAAATTACCTAAGGCGCCTAATGGAAGTGAGCCCTTGCCTGAGGGCCTCTTTTATCTCATGCTTGTAGGAGATCTTCCTTCCGAAGAAGATGTTAATCATGTTACGAGTGTATGGCAGCGACGCAGTCATGTTCCCAATCATGTATTTGCAACTATTGAAGCCTTGCCGGTGAATACACATCCCATGACTCAGTTTGTTGTAGCTATTATGGCCTTGCAAACTGAAAGTCAATTTCAAAAAAATTATGCCAAGGGCATGAATAAAAAAGATTATTGGGATGCTGTTTTTGATGATTCAATGGATTTGATTGCGCGTCTTCCTCGCATTGCTGCATATATATATCGTCGGAAGTATAAAGGAGGGGAGCATATTCAACCTAATGGTCTTTTAGATTGGGCTGGTAATTTGGCTCATATGATGGGTTATGAAGATGAAGGGTTTAAGGAATTGATGCGGTTGTATATGACCATTCATGCTGATCATGAAGGGGGTAATGTTTCGGCTCATACCACCCATTTAGTAGGTTCTGCTTTGAGCGATCCTTATCTGAGTTTTGCAGCAGGTATGAATGGGCTTGCAGGTCCACTTCATGGTTTAGCAAATCAAGAAGTGGTAAAATGGATCTATGAATTGAGAGAGCAAATTGGGGCTGAAGTACCCTCCAAGCAGCAAATTGAAGAATATGTAAAGAAAACTCTCAGTGAAGGTAAAGTGGTGCCTGGTTATGGCCATGCGGTACTTCGTAAAACAGATCCGCGTTTTACAGCTCAAATGGAATTTGGTAAAAAACATATGGCAGATGATCCGCTGGTTAATACAGTATGGAATATTTATGATGCTGTACCGCCAATTCTTCAATCGTTAGGAAAAGTTAAAAACCCATGGCCTAATGTGGATGCACATAGCGGCGCTTTGTTGGTGCATTATGGTATGGTGGAATATGAGTTCTATACTGTCCTTTTTGGAGTATCCCGCGCATTAGGAGTATTATCCAGTCTTTGCTGGGACAGAGCGCTAGGGTTCCCAATTGAAAGGCCAAAATCTATTACAACTGATTTGGTAAAATTATGGCTTGAGGGAAAAGGTGAGATCTGGGGAGATTAATTGACAAGTGTAAAATCCTGTTAAACTGACCCGTCGAGGTACTGTCATTGATAAAAAAGCAATTCATCAATTTATATCAAAGCTAAAAGTATCATCCGCAATAAAAGTAGAATTAAAACAAATTACGCCGCATAATTATACGGGAGCTTAAGAGGTTTCAAAGGTTCAATAAGTTCAAGAGGTTGGCATACAAAGGAAAAAGTTTTAGATTGCTTTGCGTGAAAACAAATAGGATTCTTGATTATGGATTCTGGAAACATCAAACAATTTATATTAAATGCCGGGTAAAAGATTCTGAATTTTTATAATTGACATTTATTTTGTAAAGCACAACACAAATATTTACTTTTGTTTTCACTTTTTTATATTGTGAATTTAAAAAGAGGAATTAGATCAGTTGGTAGAGCGTCCCGAATGCTTTCATGAAGGTCAGCGACCAGTATTTGAAATAAATGGGGAATTAGCTCAGTTGGCTAGAGCGCTTGCATGGCATGCAAGAGGTCACCGGTTCGACTCCGGTATTCTCCACAAAGTAACAACTACAAAACCCTTATTCAGTAAGGGTTTTGTCTTTTACATGAATTTATAAGATACTTAAGTGAGACACTATAACTCACAAATTGGGTATCAAATGGGTCACAAATCTTCTTAGGTTCAGTTTCAATAACTGAGTATAGAGGTAGAAAGAGTTTAAAGTGAGGGTTTCTACAAAAAAGGTATTTCCTAAGCTCATGTATTTGAAATGTTCAAATCATTACAATTTCTGTATCAAAATAGGAATGTATTTTTATTATATTTGTTTTGTAAGCCATTTTTTCAAACAAAACTGATACTATAGGCAAATGCATCTTTATGAATAATAGCAATTCAATTGTTGCTTCTTTGAACTAGAAAAAGTCAAAATATTTAAAGTGCATAGAGGACAGAGATGGAAATTTGCTTAATCGTCAGCTAGGCTCTGTTTTTTTTACTTGCACTTTGACTCTAATTCATTTATAAGTTAGATGTTTTTAACTCTAGTGTTATTGTTGAAATAATAAAAAAATATGAATTCTAAATTTTGTAAGTTCAATTAATAAGTAAAATATGAGAATTATTAATAAATTAATTTTATCAATCTTAGTGCTAATTGCAGGTATATTATTAGGTGGTGTGTGGCCATATTTACCATCTTGGATTGGGATTAAATTTAGTGTCACATGTTTGTTTATTTCATGTTATTCAATTTATAAAATTTGGAAAAGAGGATCTAATAAGATAAATTCAACATCAGATAAGATAGAGTATAGATTAAAAAGTAAAACTGAGAGTTATTTTAAGAAGTTTAAATTTCTTATTGATTCATTAACTGAACATCAAAAAAAGATTTTTTCAATTGTTATTGGATGGGATTTATTAAATATGATTTTCTTTTTCAATGCTTCTGAGGATGAATATAGAAAAGATTATTTCTGGCCTTTAGATAGGAATAGTAACTTAAAACAGGACTATGGAATATTGGAACTGCTTGTATATGTAATTGTTCCGTCTTTAATATTCTTTTTCTATAGTTATTTAAATAAACCTAATAACAAGATTTAATGCTTGAGAAATCTAATTTCAATATTGAAAAGTATAAATATTTATTACTGAACTTTAGAATTATATTGGGTGTCATTGTTATATCCTTTATTTTTTGTTTAGCATATGGTATGTACAAGCAAAAATATCATCCTTCAAAGATGTATCAATTTATTTGGGATGTTGGAATAAAAAATCAAAAACAACCAAAGCCCACTGGATTCGGTAATTATGAATTTGATGGCTATGCTACTAATGTAGATAGATACAGGGGATATGGAAGAGAGACATTTAATAAACTTGGTTTTAATCCTTTAGAAGATAATGAAGCCTACTATAATGCTAATACAACTGGATGGCAAGATTTTATGAGAATGTGGGGGCAGTATGGTACATTATTTAGAATTCCTTTTTCTAGTAACTATGATGCTATAGGTAATTTATTTACTGGAAAGGTTAATCTTATGGATCCTGATGTAGAAGCAGCTGAAGAATATGATAATGCCATGAAACTATGTTTATCAACTAGAGGAGGCATTTGGGAAATAATCACAAATAATTTTATTTACTCTGCTTTCCCATATGGTACAATTATGTTTTGGGTAGCTTTATATTTTTTTATTAGTACTACTTTTCTTTTTTTATCAACTAAGAAAAAACTTATTTATAAATATTCAGGAATTAGTCTTGATTTTATAAGTATTATGCTTTTACTGGCTTTTATTTTAATTAGTTTTTTTGTTTTAATTGAAAAAATTAATTAAGATTATTTAATCCCTTTAATTAATTTTAGAGTTATTAACAACATTTTGGGTCACGTTTGGGTATCAAATAAATAAGGTTTTAGTAGAAGTATTGTTAATACTGGGGTTCTAGGGTAGAGTCAGCTTGCATGGCATGCAAGAGGTCACCGGTTCGACTCCGGTATTCTCCACAAAATAATTACTACGAAACCCTTATTCAGTAAGGGTTTTTTCTTTTACTGGAATTTATTAAATACTCCGATCTAACTGCAAGACTCTGTGTTCAACTGAAACGGGCAAAAAAACGGAATTAAGGTGATGTTGGAGATTAAAAGATTGTACTTCAAATACTTAAGTCATTTTTATTTTAAAATTAGCAAGATAATTTCTACCGATTTTTTTTAAGAAATATTTTACAAAATACTTGCAAATAGAAATTTAACTGTTTACCTTTGTAGTCACATCTTTAACGATTTTAAACTAATCTGTAAACATCATGTAACAAACTGATGTTTATCTCAATCCATTATCTACAGAAATCCACATTTTTCCCATCTATCCTGTGAGCTAGTATATAATTTAAAAATTATCGAACTACTTACTACCACAACGAAAAGAATTTCATTTCTTTTAAGTTCTCCTTTTAGAACTGTCATTATTGTCATAGTATCTATTCACGTAATTTGAAATATTAATTTAAAAACAAAAATTTAGCAACTATATTTTTTTCATCAATTACAATTCATAACTGTATAAAAATTAAAATTCTATCAAATGAAACAAACATGTACAAGAAATTTTAAAAAATGTATAAATAAAATCGGCCTTGCCATTTTATTTATTTCTCTCATTACCATTACTGCTAATGGACAAACTTATGTTAGGGCTTTTGGAGTAGCTTATTCAGCTAACCTCAAAGGAGGTACTACATTATTAGGAAATACATCCATGGCAGTTAAAACTACAGGCAGAACCCCTACTATTGACCTAACTAAAATGAATGAAACCAGCAATGCATCAAATGGTCAAGGAGGTTTAGGATTTAGCCAATATGGTAACAATAACTCCAATATGCAATTTGTTGACATTGACAATATAACAGCAACAAAGAATTCCTCTTCAGCAGATTTAATTTTACCTGCTGGACAAAACACCATCAAATTTGCAAGATTATATTGGGGTGGAAGAATCAACAATTCAGTAGTAACTAGTGCACCAGATACCCTACGTAAAATTAAAATATGTAAAGGTACTGGTAGCTATTCATCACTAACTACATCTAGTGCTAATGTTATTACAAAAAGTGATAACTCTGGTGTAGTCTCTGCAAGTACTATCTACGAATCTTATATTGACATCACTTCTTTTGTAAATTCAAATGGTGCAGGCTCATACACTGTTGCTGACTTGCCTTCAACTGTTGGATCAAGTAATGGCGGACAATATGGAGCATGGGCAATTGCAATCGCCTATGAAAATTTGAGTTTACCTTACAATAGTATAAGAATGTACGACGGCTATGCAGAGGTTACTAATAGTGGTTCATTAAGTTTGACATTAAGCGGATTAAATGTTCCAAGTACAACATTATCTTCGGATGAAGCTGTAATGGCTGCAGTTTCCTGGGAAGGAGATGCAGATTTAGCTGCCACATCGGGAAATCCATTGGGAGACTATATGCAAGTTAATGGAGTAACAGTGAGCAATACAGCAAATCCTGCCACAAACTTTTGGAATGGCAGTATTTCCAAAAATGGAAGTTTTGTAACAACAAAAAATCCGAATTACAGCAACCAAATGGGTATAGATATTGACGAAGTAAGTGTTGGAACTGGATATAATATCCAACCCAACGCAACATCTATAAATATTAAATTTGGTACTGAGCAAGACCAATATTTCCCAAGTATTTTCACATTTTGTGTTAGAGTTAAAGACCCTACAATTACACTAACAAAATCTGTTATAGATGCAAATGCGAGTGGATATGTTGATGCAAATGAAGAGTTAACTTACACACTTTCCGGAACAAATCAAGGAGCTGGCTCATCTTATAATACCTATTTAGTAGATACTCTGCCTGGAAATGTGACCTATGTGCCTAATTCATTAGAAATCATAACATCACCAGGTAGTATAAGCGGTATCAAAACTGATGCAACAGATACAGATCAAGCATTTTTTGGAGTAAATGGTTCAAAAAAATATGTAAAATTCAATTTAGGAATAGGTGCTAATGGAACTAACGGTGGCGAATTGCCTATCGGAACTGCTGGAAACTTTTCGGTTAAATTTAAAGTGAAAGTTGGTGATAATCCATCTGTAGTAATCAACACTGCAAGATTATATGGACAATCTGTTGTTGGTGATCAGTTTACAAATGATGCAACTGTAATTATGGATGTTAATTACGAAACCAACAATTCAGAAACTGCAGTTTCATGCGACTCCTATCTATGGCACGCAACAACATATACAACATCTGGCAACTATACTTTCAGTTATCTGAATACTAATAATGTTGCTTCTGTAGATACACTTCATCTTACCATTAATTATGGCACGCACAATAGTTATTCATTTAGATCTTGTAACAGTTATACATGGCATGGTGTTTTATACAATGCAACTGGAGACTATATATACAAATACAATAATCTGAATAATAGTGGCTGTGAAATAACAGATACGCTACATTTTACATTAAACACAAGTTCTCAGTCTTCAAGTACTGTAAGTGGCATTTCATCATACAATTGGAATGGTAATACATACAGCTCATCAGGTACATATACATGGACTGGGACTAACGCCTCAGGTTGCGATTCTCTAGCTATAATTAATCTTACTATTGATAATGTCCCTGTTGCTGTTAACGATGTTTATGCTCCTGATCAAGACACGCCTTTTAATGGGAATGTATCTGGGAATGATACAACAAGTTTAGACGGCGGCAACACCTGGAGCTTAACAAGTGGCCCTTCTCATGGTGCCATTACTTTCAATACAGACGGATCATTTACATACACACCCGATTCTGGATTTGCCAGTATCGACACTTTCTTCTACAGCTTATGCGACTCAGACATTGATTGCAGTAATGCAATGGTTAAATTGGTTGTTCAGGCTGGTGGTCCAACACCAATCACATTATCTTCATTCAACGTAAGATTAGCAAACAATGAAACCGCAGTATTAATTTGGAATACTCAATCTGAAATCAATGCAAATCGCTACGAAATTGAAAGAAGTGAAAATGCAATCAATTTCTCAAACAGAGGAAATGTAGCTGCAATAGGCTCTCAAACAACAAGCCAGGATTATACTTACAATGATGCATTAAAAACAAGTGCTGCTGTTGTTTACTATCGTCTAAAAATGGTTGATAATGATGGATCTTATAAGTATTCAAAGGTGGTTTCTCTTAAACTTAAAGATGTAGGAACAAGGATCAATACTTATCCTAATCCATTTATATCCAACATAAAAATAGATATCGTTAGTCAGATAGAAGAAGTTGGACATGTTAAATTAATCGCTATCGATGGACGTATTATTAATGAGTTTGATGTTAAGTTGATTAAAGGAAATAATACTATTCAAATGAATAATTTAGCAGGATTGCCTAAGTCAATTTACACAGTTGAAGTTTCAACTGCAACAAATAAATTAACGAAGAGAGTTGTAAAGAATTAATAGGGTTTTAATAATTATCATTTGATGAAAAACAGGTGTAGCACAAAAGCTACATCTGTTTTTTTTGAATTAAATCCATATGATATTATTGCCGCATAGGTTTAATTACCTTAACTCATATTTTAAAATAACTAAACTTATTTTATTTGAAACCACACAACTATTACGGACAAACAATAAAAATTCAACATATTCTACTGGAGGAAGATTCTTGACCTCTGTTTCACCAGTAATATATTTTTCGGACTCTTTAGGTCACCGGTTCGACTCCGGTATTCTCCACAAAATAACATCTACAAAACCCTTATTCAGTAAGGGTTTTTTCTTTTACAGGAATTTATCAGATACTGTTAAGTATAAAAAATGAATTATTTATGTTTAAACCAACAATCCGTTCTTTCGCTTTCGTACATTTTAAACACGGTATTTACTGGTGCGCCATGTTTTAATTCGTTGTTATATTTTGTTCTCATCAAATAATTAAAAGCACCCATATCCCCTGTAAATTCACTTTTATTATCGAAATTAAAACGTTGATGTATTATACATAATTCTTTTATAAACTCATATAATAAAAAAGCATCTCCTCCTATAATGCCGCAATTCAATAACGTTTCGTTTGCAAATTTTTGTTCATACTCTGCATAATCTGTTATTTGTAATCTCAAATTGGCTGAATGTGCTCGCATCCATTCATTTTGCAGTTTCTCGGGTTCGTCTCCACAAAAAATTGATCTTGCATTTTTCTTGAAAAATTTTTCTTGAAATGGATTTTTCAAAACAACCACATCTGAGATGTCTGTTACGAAAATATTCTTAACAAGTTTTAAGTGTTGTTGTATAAAATTTTTATAAACGAAATATCTATATACATTAGGATTGAATTGAGGATTGTACTCAATATTTATAAAGGAAACGTAATTATTCTGATATTTTTCACAGGTTTTTTTTTTAAAGTTATTATGGAAGATAATGCCACAAAGTTTTGAATCCGCAACAGATTCAGCCCAATTTTTAACCAACTCATAATTGTCGCAGTCTAAAGTCGTGTTTCGGTTTACATCAAACACACCAGTGATGTGACAAGCCATTATAATGTTTGTATCTGTAGAAAATGGTTTTGCTTCAAAATTCATCATTAGTTGACTGTGTTGAGAAATTTTTACTTTTTATTGATGAACAAATACTCGTAGGAATATTTCTGTAATAAATGTAGGTTCTTAGATCTGCTTTTTTTACACGAAAATTTAATTTTGCTTTTTCATAAAAATCTGCATCCGCAGCGAAACCACTTCTGAAGTTGATCCTTGAAAAAACTTTTTTACGGCCAAATAGTGTACCAAATAAAACACTATTATCCAAGTGGATGAGTTTTGTTAAATCATTTTTGTCAGGAATATAAAAATCTTTTATGTCATCAACTATAGTAGCAGACTTAGAACAAATTAAGTCATAATTATGAATAGCAAGGAGGCAGGCAGATAAGTGATTGGGTTTATATTCATCATCGCTATCTAGAATGGTGATGTATTCACCAACACAATTTAGAACACCTCGATTAATAGATTCCGATTGTCCCCTATTACTATGTCTTATATAAATTAATTTATCTTCATTTTTTTCTACACAATCTAATAGTAATTCTCGGTTATTCTCTTTGCTTCCGTCATCGATAATAATTAATTCGAAATTTTGAAAATCTTGGTTTAAAACAGAATCAATTGCTCGTTTTATATAAGTAAAATTGGTATTGTAAACAGCCATTAAAATCGATATTTTTATTTGAGATTTCATATAGTTGCGCTTATTTGTAGGTCTAATAAAATAGTAATTCGTAAAGGTCAATTATTTTATCCGTAATTGTGTTATTTAATTCGGTATTATTTTCTCTTTTAAATAGTAAAAAAGAATTATGATAATTATATTAATGTAAAAAGGTAATCTTCAATTCAATTTTTCGTCTATTTTTTATAAGTAATATTTTAATTTGATTTTTGTAACAGTTTGATAAATCGCTAATTCAGACCGAAAAAACAATAAATATGACACAAAGATTTTTTAAAAAAGAAGGTAATTCCATATTTATATTTCAGATTATTTAGAAAGTCACCTAGGAAGCGATGCTGGTTTGTATTTTAATGGTGCCTACAGTTTTAAGTTTTTTATTTTCTTCATTTGAAGAGTGGTTTAAAGGATTATAAACACTCGTAATATTTGGTATGACTAGCTTGCATGGCATGCAAGAGGTCACCGGTTCGACTCCTGTATTCTCCACAAAATAGTCCCGTCTTTTTTAGATTGGTTTTTTGTTTTAAAGTATTAATATTATTCTATGTTATGAGCTTCCCAATCGCCATTTAATAGAGATTACTATTTCTATTGCGTATGTTTGCTTTAACTAATTACAAATGTCTAAAAGTGAAATACAATTTTTAGAAGGGCCCCAAAGT
>Ga0209190_1000108_pt1 | contig 54879 bp, 42 predicted proteins | sample M_140205_XF_Meta_FD_187315 | JGI IMG/M metagenome (GOLD analysis project Ga0209190, IMG submission 187315) | Freshwater microbial communities from Lake Montjoie, Canada to study carbon cycling - M_140205_XF_MetaG (SPAdes) (version 2) | ecosystem: Environmental > Aquatic > Freshwater > Lake... | reverse complement strand
GCGAAACCCCACTCAAAGTAAATCTGCGCGGTATGCATGTCGGAAATGCCGTATTCATCAAGCATGCCCACGTGCGTGCGAGTGGGCCCCATGCGTGAAGTCCTGTGCGTTTGCTCTTTGATTTTATAATTATGATTTTGATCCACTACCCCTGCAAGCGCGCCCGCGATTGGCATTTCGCGCCCGACGCGGTCGCAGTGATAGGTGCCTTGCATGTACCCGCGCTCAAATTTCACACGCATGTGCAGGCCGTGCTTCTCATTGAAGCGGTCGCCAAGACCAACTTCACTACTGCAACCGCAAGTGCCATGCAAAGCAAACCACTGGTTTGCGGGAATGCCGCAATTGTCCGCCCACAACTTGCGTAGCGCGGGCAACTTCTGCCGCCAATCTGTATCGTTGATAAAGCGCGACGAAATATCCACCAAGCGCCCGTTGTCACGGCGGGTGAATAGCGCAACGTCATTAGTTGCCCACGTACCGATCGTTGAATACCTTCCGGTTGCAAACAACAAATCCTCCCACCCGTCACCGTCATAATCGCCGCGCGCAAGTAGTTGAGCGCGTTCGCTAAAATCTAAATAACCGTGCCCTATATCCACTTTATTACTCACGCACCAGCATTCAGCGCAGCCATTCTCCACAGCCTGGTGCGCTTTCTCCCCTTCCTTCCACGCGCAAATAAGTGCGTATCCACGATCAATTTGTGTTGAGGAATGGTCAAGCAAATCCAACTCCTCGCTTGCAAATCCAATTTGATTTAATCGATGCTTAAGATTCATTAAAATAACCGTGTCAAGAAAGTCCAGTTCATCACTTGCAAATCCGGCATCTTGCAACAACTCCAAATTGTCTTTTGCTTGTTCAACGTCTCGGTCAAATTGCACACGCCGTGCGGTGCTTCTTGCCTCTCTTTGAATATCTTCCTCAACTAGATTTTCCGAGGTATCTATATATTTAATTGCCACCGCAAGGTCCGCGGGGCTGGCATTGAATTTCGTTTCAAATCGATCAACAGATGGCCCAAGAATGCCACGCGCCAGGCTGGCTAGATCAAGCGAACCAAATTCATTTTCAAAGCCTGATTGAAGCGCGGGACGCATGGCGGGTAGTCCAGCAAACAGTGCTGAACTTTGCGTAAACCAAGATTCCGTGCCCATATCCATCGTGCTGTATGCAGAGAAACCATCGTGGCGTGCGCGATGATACTGCGCGCATGTTCGAACCTCCGTACCAATATTCGCCTGGCTGTCTTCAGGCTTAGCAGGATCATCTTTGCGCATTATGAACACGTCACCCATATTCGCGATGGGATGAAATGTATTCATGAGTAAATCGCAACTGTCCACGGATTGCAACGCGGGAACTTCCGCGCGGTTCCAACGAACAGGAAACGCGCCGTGCGAGTTGGCTAATAGTTCGCCATGATCTTCTGCCGCATGTGCAGGTGGCGCGAAACTTACAAGCAGCGTTGCGGCGAGAAAAGTTGCAAGCGTGGTAGAGCAAGGCAAGCCAGCGGCAATACGTGAGTGATTGTTCAACGCGTCCATGCGTTTCCCTTTCAAAATGTTTTTACAGTCAGAATGCGTGTGGGGAAATCCCCAAGACAACCCCGGATGTTGCCTTGAAGAGTACTTCGGATGTGCAGTGAGAACGATTCAAATCAGGTTTTGTGACAGATTTTTTAGATTGCGACGGCGGTACTTGGGTAAGGGCGCGGCTAGAGCCCACTCTGATTTAGCTTGCATTTCAATTGCCCCGCTCCCCAACAACGTCGGGTCATTACCTCTTGCGCCACCCTTGAAATCGCCGATCTCACTTGCATGAACACATCCCCCATCTTGCAACCTCAACCACATTGGACATTCACTTGGGCAAATCGCTTAATAGCGCGTTGGAAATCTGCGGCCACACTCACGGCCTTGGCATGCGGAGCAATCGTGCTTGCCGCGGCGCGCCCCGCCGCCATGCCGGCGCCCATTGAACCTGCGAACCCAGTCGCTGCGCCAGTCACAACGCCCTCAACAAATCCTGCCGCGGCAACTCGTACCACCGTCGACACCTCTCGCTGTGTCGGCATGTTCATTGACAGCAACGCACGCGGCGGACAAGCGAACTTGATCGCCACCAACGCCGTGAGTTTAACCGTGCGCGGCACTATTCCATGCATTGACAGCGTACAAGCCTGGAGCAAGTGCGGCCCCTACCGCGTGTTTGAAGATGGAACAGTGGAGATGTTGGTGACGCCGATTCCACCATGCAATGGCGGCGACTATTACGTGTGGATTGCGTATCCGAAGTGACCCGCGTTACATTCCAATCCAACCGCGAGTGATGTGAATTGCCTCAACGGTATAAGCGCCAGCCTTTGATGGCCCGCCCAACTCATTTGCAAGAAGCAATCCATAACAAAGCATATTTGCGCCGGGCAAGAATAAAAATGCAAATGGAAAACTAATCTCCTTCAAGTCGGTTTGGTGAAAATGCATTTCTCGCCAAGTTGAAAAAACACTGTACGCCGTTGCCGCTCCCAACAACCCGCGCGCTAAATCAGTGGGAGTGGCTGCCAGCGCCCATGTGGCAATCAAAACAGCGGCGGAAACTGTTGGGAAAAAATACGGCGCCGAACTAATCAACCAGTTGGATCCACCAAGTCGCACGTGTCCCATTGAATCACTGCCGGTTGTTCCGTCCGTGCTTCGTAATTCAATCACTGGAACAAATGTCATCCACGCCGCGATGGCATGCGTGAGTTCATGTTCCATGGTGGAAAGAAACCCAACAATTTTTGTACGGCTAAATAGAAGCCAGACAATTCCAGCAACAATGAAACCAATTCCAAACGGCGACTTCCATACCGCCGCGGCCCACGCCCCGCAAAGTAATTGCCAAAATGCAACCGCAGCAGCTGGCGTGCATAAAGCAACTGCAATTGCAAGCGGCCATTTCACAAGCACAAGGATGAATCCCAGAAGGTTTCGCATAATTTTATAATACCCTATGCCTAGCCCGCATCTGCAATTTGCAGGCGACCTTTGTGGCGAGACAACCACTCGGCGTTCTCATCAAGTGCTTCTTTACCTAAACCGCGCAACACGTCTATTCCGTCCGAATGTGATTTGGGCTGCCGCAACATTGAGTTGGCTTGTTCAAAAATTGGAAGCATGCGACTTGCAATATCAAGCTCTTCCCGATCAAGCGCAATGCCACGCAGATAGTCAATGCCAACAGTAAGGGCAAAGAAACTACCCACGATCAAGCAACCGGCCGACACGATTGTGTCCATAAGAATCGGGTATCCCAATAAAGGAATCTCCGCTACTCCATTCGCATTTTTCCACCATACGAGCGCGCCAAGACTTACGGCAAGCGCAAGAGATGCACGCAAACTCCACTTCTTCTGCCAGACTCCACGAACATCTTTATGCTTGCGCCTCTTCATACCGCCAGCATCTGGGTTGAAGTAGCGAAGTTGATCTTCAACCCATGCTAAGCGCGCGTGCTCAATTTGAGCTTGTTTCGTCCACTGAGTACCCGCCGCAATTTCTAAAGCTGCCGCTCGCAACTGCGACCGAATAAATTCAATCTCTTGGCTACGCCGCGCTAAATAATGATCGGCCACCAACTCCTGAATACCGGCGCAGGACCAAGCCAGTTGAACTCGAAGCGCCTCCGCAAGTCCCCGCGCGTGCACAAATAACCACTCACACTTTTTGCGAGTGGAGTACCACCAAACAGCGCCAGAACCACAAAGAAGAATCACGTAACAAGCCACCGCCCACCATGCATCATTGAAACTAGAGAACACCTGAAAACAGATGATGGCGAAAACGGCTAGCCAGGCAATAATTTTGGCATCTTTGGAATAACTATTTTTAGACGTGTTCGCCAGTGCATCGAGTCGCTCAAAGCGCGCAACCAGCACACCCCACAGTGGCGCCTGAAATTGGTCTCTAAATTCAGATCGCCACTGAATGCTGTCTTGTGAAATTTGAGAAAGTTTGATATTTAAACGTTCCACACTGTCGCCAAACGCTTCGCAAATATTGCCTAGAACTTCAGCGTTTTTCTTCTCGCGATCAAGCGCTTCCGCCGCCACTTCACCCTGGTTATCACGGCGCGTTGGCAAAATAAGAATGGGCGTTGCCGTTGTCTGCGCAAGCAAAGGCATGGTGGGCCGAAGTGGAATCTGAATGCCCGCGAACGCGGCGCGCTGCTCAGGCGTGGCGTTCTCAGTAAGCCGGCTAGAGGAACGAGGGGTTTTCCCGTCGCAAAAATCCACAATGTCGCCAGTGCCACCAACTTTATTATTGCGCACGCCATCCCACATTGCCACCATCACTTGCGATTGCAGCGCCACATAAAGTCCCATGCGTCGGTAATGCGCGTCACGCATTTCGCCAGCAATACATCCATGCTCATCTGTCGCGCCAGGAAATGGCGGAAGAACAAACTCATATGCGGCGCGCGCGCGCCAATGTTCAAACTCCTCTAGATCTGTAGGTTTCTCAAAGTCTTTGCGATAATCGTCTAACGCCAATGGCATGGGCACAACCAATTCAATTGGAACCCCCTGAATCCGCGGAAAGTTCAATGCAATTCGCGCGGCGAGCCGGTCACAACCAACGGCCAGTGGTGAAAGCAAAACCATGGGCGAGTTCGGCGCCGACTCATCAATGCGCTTCAGAATTGCGGCGAACTTAATTTCAAGTTCAGGAATGATTTCAGGCGACGGATTTCTATGCCCTGTAACTCCAATCACAATTGGAACCAACGATGATCGCCCGTATGGATCTGCTTGCTGCATGTAGATATGGTACTTGGCGGGCGGCTTGCGGATTTAGGCCGACGGCTTTTACTTGCCAGACTTACGGTCGATCCGATCTTGAATTTTCTTGGCGCGAGCGCGTGCGGCGGCGGCTTCTTTGGTTTTGCCGAGGGCTTCTAAACATGGAATCAAGTCGTTCAAACTCAAGATAATATATGCATGATTATTCCCGAACACTTTTTCGCGTATCGCAAGCGCCTGCATGAACAGCGGCAACGCCTTCTTATACTTTTCCTGCTTGTTATAAAGCAAGGCGAGATCATTTAAACTACTAGCGAAACCTGGGTCGTCCTGACCCACCACTTTTTTTCTGAACTCTAAGACACGTAAATATATTGACTCCGCTTTTTCATACTCACCTTGGTCTTTATATAGAGCCGCCAGTTGGTGCAGGCTGATTGTAATATGTAGATGGTCCTTGTCTAAAGTCTTCTCATAAATTTCAAGCGCGCGAACATAAATAGGTAACGCCTTGGCATAGTTCCCTTGCGCTCTATACAGCCCCGCAAGATTATTCAAACTTGTCGCAACTCTTGGATGGTCCTTGCCGAGCGCCTTCTCCCAGATCGCAAGCGCACGAACATACAACGGCAACGCCTTCTCATAGTCGCCTTGCTCGTCGTACGCCAGCGCCAGATTTTTCAAGCTTGTCGCAACATCTGGATGATCCTTCCTGAGCGCCTTTTCCCTGACCGCAAGCGCGCGCACAAACATCGGCAACGCCTTTGCATAGTCGCTTTGCACTAAGTACAGCTCCGCCAGATTGTTCAAGCTTGTCGCAACATTTGGATGGTCCTTGCCGAGCGCCTTCTCCCAGATCGCAAGCGCGCGAACATGCATCGGTATCGCCTTTGCATAATCGCCTTGCGCGTGGTACAGCAGCGCCAGACTGTTCAAACTCATCGCAACATCTGGATGGTCCTTGCCGAGCGCCTTCTCAGAAATCGCAAGCGCGCGAACATACATCGGCAGCGCCTTCTCATATTCGCCTTGCGCTTGATACAGCCCTGCCAAATTGTTCAAGCTCAGTGCAACATCTGGATGGTCCTTGCCGAGCGCCTTCTCCCAGATCGCAAGCGCGCGGACATACATCGGTAGCGCCTTTGCATAGTCGCCTTGTACGTGGTATTGCAGCGCCAGATTGTTCAAGTTCAGCGCAACTCTTGGATGGTTCTTGCCGAGCGCCTTCTCCCTGATCTCCAATGCGCGGACATACATCGGCAACGCCTTCTCATATTCACCTTGTGCTGTATATAGCAGCGCTAAATTGTTCAAACTAGTCGCAACATCTTGATGGTCCTTACCGAGCGCCTTCTCATCAATCGCAAGCCCGCGAACATACATGGGCAGCGCCTCTTCATATCTCACTCTCTCTTTCTGGAACTGCGCCAATGCATTCAGCGCATCACCATCACTCCACTGCGGCATGCAAGGCAGCAACTGTGGCAACAAGTTCAACACCACTTGCTCCCATCGAAACGGCTTGGTGATTCTGTGCTCTTCCTCTCGCCCTTCAAAGCATGTCCATAGATATTCCCCCAACCGCAGCGCAGCCTCGCTTGCGTCCGTGAAGAACATGCCGCTGGCTTCGCTTTGTAACCACTCGCCCAGAGTCTTATGGAATAGGCCCATTCCCGCTGGCGTTTCCACCAAATAACTGCCCAGCGCCAAACGCGCTTGCATAAGTCTTTCCTTTTTCCATTGCAAGACCTCCGCCGCAAGTTCTACCGGCAACACACTCGGCGCCGCCAACAACAATCGAAGCAGCGGTTGAACGTTCTCTTGAAACCCATCGCCAAAGCGATGCTCAAAGGTTTGAAAATACTGACTGTGCAAACCACCCAAGCCAGCTTGCATGGTTTCCAAACCGTCAACATTTATAATCCCCTCTTGCAAGCCTTCGGCAACCATGCGCAGATACAAGATCATGCCCTCCGCCTTAATCAACAACTGATTGCAAAGAGCCTTTCTTGCCGCGGGCTTTAGCGCGAGCAGTTGCGACTGCGTGGCAATGTGCGCCTGCGCGTAGCGCTCAAGGTCGGCCATGTTGCGTTTATCGTGCGCCTGAATTTCAAATGGATTGAAGCGTTGCAAGTGACCCATCACCGAGGCCTCGGGTCGACTTGTCACCACAAAGCAAATCCAAGGTGGCAACTCCAAAAACTGTTTGCTGATCAGCGAAGCCAACAAGTTCTTGCCGTCATCTTGCGTTGCCTCGTCTAAGCCGTCCAACATCACCACAAGTTTGTGCTCGCGCCAAATCAGGCCAGACATGGGCTCCACCAACAGGTGGCGGAACGTGTCCACCAAATTCTTCTTCGCTAGCGTTGTCAAAGCCTCGCGGATCTGCTCTGGCTGCGAGTTCTCGTAGATGCCAAGTTTGGCAAGCAAGCGCGTTCGATAATCGTCCCATCGGATCGCCAACTGGAACGCCAATGTACGAACCGCTTGCATCGGATCGCACGATTGCATGCTTTGCGAGTCGCAGAACCACGTGCCAACAATGGTCGCGCGATATTTGCTGGCTAGTTGCACCGCCAGCGCCGTCTTGCCAAAGCCGGGTCCTGCCTTTAACCAAAACACGCGCGACTTTGGTTGCTCATCTCGCCACTTCTCAAACTCTTCGCAGACCCACTCTCTTCCAATGAAGCCATCAAGATGCTGCGCAAACTTTCCGTCAAAGTCCGATGGCAGAAGAACATGGCGTAGTGCGTCCGCCTCCGAAGCAAAGCGGGTCTCTTCACCTTCTATGCGACTAACAATTTCTAGCAACTTCTCTTGATAGAACCGCTCGAACTCGGCGGGGTTAGGTCCATCTTTCAGGGCGCGCCACGAACTTAAGTCCGGCCACTGCAAGTGCGTGATGGTTAATGGAATACTGCCCATGGGCAACTTCTCCAACAGGATTGGATACAGCGTGCCGAAGTGGTTCAGCGCCATCGCCATCTCATTGCGGCACACGCCGGGATCGCGCGTGGAGTGCATGGATAAAAACGCGATCGCCATCTGCGAGTCGTGAATGCCTTGCGTGATGCGGCTCTTCCAATCGTCCCATGCGCCAATATCTTTGTAGTCAATCCACACGGTGTGGCCGCGCTGTTCTAAATCAACCTTGAAGCGGTCCACCAGTTCGCGGTTGCCGTCATGTCCGTAGCTAAAGAAAATGCGCTTTGGATTTTTGGTTTTGTCGGCCAGGCTTGGCTGCGTTGATTCACCCGGCTGATCTGCTTGCTGCATGGAAATAGTTTACTTGGCGGGCTGCCCACATTTCGTTGACAGGATCCCCGACATGGCCGCTGGCCCTCCCCAGATTTGGTGGACACTGTGAATCGGCGATTTTGATCTCGCCAGAAGGAGAGTGTCGATTGGATATTCATGGTCACTCTGCGTCAAGACACACCCGAGTTACGTCAGTCCGCCGTCAATCTTGTTCTTGTTGAAGGCTTGTCAGCGCGCAAGGCGGCGGCAAATCTTGGCATTCCCATTCACACCATTCACAGTTGGGTTGCGAGTACTCGTCGCGGAACCGGTGGTCTGACTACGCCAACAGCGATCGATCCAGCCGCACGACTTCGTGAACTTGAAGCCCAACACCAAAGACCAAGAATCGAATGTTCAGAATCGAAATTTTAGACTCGTTCGCAAGCGTGAAGTTCGATCTTTGAATGGATTGAAGTTTGGCATTAGCGCGAAAAGTCGCATAGCTCACTGCTGTCTCATGGTTAACTCAGCCCCGAAAAGTTCGAGGTTGCCAAGAGAGTTGGTTAGTATGATTGTATGTCCACTGAAATTGGGGAAGTCCAATCAATAGCAAACGCTAAATATAAAATATGTCCCGCAAATTCAGAATTCCCGGCCTGTCCTTCTCTTGGAAACGAGCCATTGGCCTGTCCAGTGCGAAAGCAAAACTTTCACGCTCTATTGGCATTCCACTTACAAGATCTGGTCGCCAACGAAAGGTCGGTAAAGCCCTTGGCTGCTGCGTGCCAATTGCCCTGCTGATAAGCAGTGTGAGCGCATGCGCCTTCGCTGCTAAATTGTTTTTACACTTACAATTGTAAATGGAGTGAAATCAGAGAACGGATTTAGCACAGACCAGTAAAGTCGCCTTCTGCTGAACCCGATTTGGGGTCAAGACCACTGACAAGGCTTGGTTATGAAGCAACAAAGAGCATTTCATGAGGTTATTACGGTTTTTGGGCGCCAGCCTATGCCCGACATAATGCGCATTCTGTTTAGGCCACGAGCAGAAAATGGAACGCATAATAGAGATTGACAGTATCAAACCTACCGTTATTATATCTTTTATGGAAACTGAAATAAATATTGGTTTTTTTCAAAGTATGCTCCAAGCATTTCTGTTTGGAATTCTTGGAACTTTTTTAGCACTTATCGCCTTTCTGCTTTTCGATTTGATAACGCCCAAGTTAAGCCTCCAAGAACAATTGACAAATGGAAATGTTGCTGTTGGAATTGTTGTTTCCTCACTCATTATCGGAGCGTTCTATCTCGCATCCGTCGCAGTCCATTGATTGACTTGATAGACTAATTCTTTATAACATTGTTCTCTATATAAACAAACGGAGATTCCAATGAATCAAAAATTTATCATGCCACCACTGACGGTTTCAATTTTGCTCATGTTGGCTTCAGTAGGTCCAAATGACCTTGCCGCCCGCGCTTCGCAATCCCTTTCCTCTGCGCCGCAGTCAATGGTTGAACTCACGACTATGCAATCAACGAATCCAACCCAAGGGTCTGCATTGAGTTTTGCTCATCGGTCTCACGCTTCTCACGCTTCTCACGCTTCCCATTTTTCCAGCAGACCTCTTTGAACGCCGATCCATTTTCCGCTGGACCAGTTACTAAAATAGCACAACCTTTTTGGGGATTATTCATTTGGCGATAACTTCATCAATTAGGGATCAGATGGTTGTTTTAGAGTTATCAAAGTCTGTCTACTCCCTGCTTTCTGTCAAGAGCGTAGCTCATCGATTGAGTGCCGAAGCTACCTGCATAATTGACGACTCCGACAAGTTTTGGATCTTGGGGCTTCGTCCGAACTTGGGTCTTACGAATCTTGACGACTTGGCTTGCCGAGCTACCCGCGAGTTACTCGATCAAGAATTGCGCCAGATACTCGATGAAAAGACTCAAGCTTTCAGATCAGTGATTATTGCTCAGGCATTTTCGGGGGTAAACCTACTCCACCCAGAACTCGATAATGCACCTGCAGGTACAGATCCACTCGGCCTAAGCAAGCCGGATTCCGAAACTGGTCGAATTCACTGAGGCAACATGCAGCTTCCAGTGCTTCACAGTCGATTCAGGGATCAAATCGAATTCGATGGAGGTGCTGATCGAAAGTACCAGCCATTGCCCGCTTGGTTCCGGCGTCTTCCGTCTGAAAGAGTCGCTGTATTCAATATGGTTGGGGAGCATGTGGTCATCCCATTCAGCGACTTCGAAGAGTTCATACGAGGAAGGCTACCGAAAGGCAACACTGCATATCAGGAACTGAAATCGCATCATTTGTTACTTGATAGCACTGGGGAATCCGCAATTGACTTGTTGGCGCTCAAGTATCGGGAGAAGCATGCAAGCATTTCGAGATTTACAGGGCTTCACATCTTTGTTGTGACCCTTCGCTGTGATCATTCATGCCCGTATTGCCAAGTTTCTAGGGTGTCATCTGATCGAGGCGCATTCGACATGTCCGCGGAGACCGCAGACCGTGCACTCGATCTTGCACTGAAGAGCCCGAATCCGAACATCAAAATAGAATTTCAGGGCGGAGAGTCGCTACTCAATTTCGAGATAATCCAGAGAGTCGTCCTGAAGGCAACTGCCGCCGCTCCTGCTCTTGGCAAGACAATCGACTTTGTAATTGCGACGAATCTCTCGCCGCTGACAGATCCAATACTCGAATTTTGTGCTGAGCATCGCATCGCACTCTCGACATCTCTTGATGGCCCTCAAGATCTGCACAACTCGAACAGACCACGGCCTGGTGGAGATTCTTGGGAACGTGCGGTTGAAGGCATTCGTCGTGCCCGCGAACGCTTGGGATTTGATCAAGTCTCCGCCCTCATGACAACGACACGTGCCTCACTCAGCAGTGGAAGAGACATCATTGATGCGTATGTTGGATTCGGTTTTCCGTCGATTTCTCTTCGATGGCTGAGCCCATTCGGGTTTGCGAATCGCTCCAGCAAAAAAATTGGCTACCCGCTTCAAGAGTTCTTCGAGTTCTACGAACAGGGTTTGAGATACATTTTTGAACTCAACCGAAATGGGATCCCATTTCGAGAGGATATGGCTGCCTTAATCGCTCGCCGCATGTTGACCCCATTCGACACAGGATATGTCGACTTAATGTCGCCTGCTGGAATTGGAACGGCTGCAATTGCGTACAACTATGACGGAAAGATCTACGCCTCTGATGAATCTAGGATGCTGGCCGAGAATAACGACTTCACATTTCAATTAGGCGACGTCCATACGAGCACATACCGAGAGGTCTTTAACAGCGATCACCTTCGCTCAATAATCAACAAGACAATGGTGGAAGGGACTCCAATGTGCCATGAATGCGCATACCACCGTGTATGCGGAACGGATCCAGTGGTTCATCATGCGACTCAGGGCGACATGATTGGGACACGACCAACAAGCGTCTTTTGTCTTCGTCAGTTATTTCTGAACGATCTTATTGTTCGAATCCTTGCAGACGAGCCAAGCAACGCAAAGCTTCTTGAAGATTGGGCCAATCAATGATCCGTCTTTCTGGCCCTCAGTCATTTGGTCCCGAGTGCGCTTCAGAGAAGGTATTGCGAGTCACAACGAATTCGAATCTTCCATCACCACTGCGCCACGGCACAGTTCTAGTGACCGATGAATTGGCCGATATCTATGTTGGGTTTCACACAGTTCTTAGCAGATCGGACCGACTGAATCTTCCAACTCTAGCCTCGTGGGCGTCCTATTTGAACGACGGAGATATTGTTTACGTCAGCCCCGTCAAGAGTTGGCTTCAAGTGCTCTATCGGAAATCATCTCCGATTAATAGTTTTCTCGTTACAGAGCGATGCAGTAGCAACTGCGTGATGTGTTCACAGCCGCCGAAGGCTGCTGCTGATGACCACCTTTACTCCTCGTTCATTGAATCAATCCCAATGATCCCAAGATCTGCCCAAGAGGTCGGGATTACAGGTGGCGAACCACTTCTCAACTTTGACTTGTTTATTAAGGCAATTGAACGAGCGCGCGCGTATCTTCCAGAGACAGCTCTCCACGTATTAACGAATGGGCGACTGCTCGCCTATCTAGAGAATGCTCGTCGAATTGCGAAAGTCCAACACCCGGATCTCATGTTTGGAATTCCTCTCTACTCGGACTTGTCAGACCGTCATGATTTCGTCGTTCAGGCACGAGGTGCCTTTGACCAGACAATACGAGGAATCATCAATATGCAACGTCTCGGCCTGCGCGTGGAAGTTCGCTTTGTTCTCCACCGACTGACGGTTGATCGAGTCCGTGAGTTTGCGAGATTCATTGCGCGCAACCTTCCGTTTGTCGAGCATGTTGCCTTCATGGGTTTGGAACACATGGGGTACGTAAAAATGAATTTTGATGCGCTTTGGGTTGATCCTGTTGACTACGTGGACGATCTTGATTTCGCAGTGCAACACTTGTCAAGGGCTAGAATTAGGACTTCTATTTACAACTTACCTTTGTGCGTTCTTCCAAAAAGTGCGCGTCCGTTTGCGCAAAGAAGTATTAGTGACTGGAAAAATGACTTTCTGCCAGCATGCGATACATGCGCAGCAAAGTCAGAATGCGCTGGTTTCTTTTCGTGGAATCTAACTTGTCCAAGCCGTGGCATTCACCCACTCAGCCAAGTCGAGATCTAACAGTTTTCAACTGTTCTGCATTTGATCAATTGGGTTCAATTCCACCAGACTTGGAACACAACCATTCGATCATGGTCGGACGGTCTGGAGCACCACCTGCTTTCCATGTTTTTCCGCCCGCATCATCTCCAGAGAATTTAGTTTCCACTGTTGGCTTGGTTAATGATGTCTTCTTGCTAGTCGAGTTCTCCCAATAACCAGTCCACCAAGTAGTACGTTTGTCGTGGCTTGACCACGTTGCCTTCGCACTCTTGGGAGTCGGCATCACGTAGTTCCAGCCTGCTTCAACAAGTTGCGTCGCTAGTTTTATGTCCTCCTCTGAAGCCTTCGCCATTTTGAGTATGCGAAGTGCGACCGACAAACTGCGTTGGTTTGCCTGCGGTTTCTCGGCAGCAACTGGCGGGTCCTGAACTGGCTGCAGTGGCGCCTTAGTAATAACTGAAGCTGCCCCACTAGAATCTTGCGGTCGGAAATCCTTGGCGGACCGATCGGGGACTGGGAAGAAGTCGATTGAAACGGGATAGTGATCGCTCGCATACCCATCTGGGGGCGGAATTTCTTTTGCTTTCTTATAGTCCCAGTTGACCTTCCCCCGTACTTCAGACCACATTGTATAACAGTTTTCCTACTTCGCAAACACTTTGCGTAGTCATGCGTGACACCGCAGTGTTTGGTCCAGTGATGATTGTTTCTGGAGCAGGTGGTTTGTAGCCAAGTGAACTGTGCGGTCTGACTTCGTTGTAGTGGCGACGCCATTTCTCAATCATGATCTTCGCTTCTCGCAGCGTGTAAAAGATTTCGCCTTCCAACAATTCATCGCGCAACTTGCCGTTGAAGCTTTCCACATATCCGTTCTCCCACGAACTGCCGGGTTCAATAAAGAGTGTCTTCACTCCAACCTGTGCAAGCCAATCACGCACGACATGAGCTGTGAACTCTGGACCATTGTCGCTGCGAACATGTTCGGGAACTCCTCGAGTCGCCATCAACCATGACAAGCGTTCAAGCAAGTCGTCCGAGTTCAACTTGCGCGCAACATCAATAGACAAACACTCGCGTGTCCATTCATCAACCACCACCCACATGCGAAGCGCGAGCCCTTCGTTTGTTCGCGCGCTGACAAAGTCATAGGCCCACACATGATCTTTGCGCTCTGGTCGAAGTCGCACGCAGCTTCCATCATTCAACCACAATCGACCTCGCCGCGGCTGTTTCTTAGGAACTTTCAATCCCGCGCATCGCCAGATCCGCTCAACTCGCTTGTGATTCACCAGCCAGCCTTCGTTGCGTAAAAGACCTGTGATTCGTGGTGATCCATACCTGCCATACACGGCCGCAAGTTCCACGATGCGACCAGTTAATGCGTTTTCATCATCACGAACCTGCGGCGTGTATCGTTGAACAGCGCGCGCTTGTCCCAACACGCGACACGCTCGGCGTTCACTGACTTTCAATTCACGGCGCACGTGTTCCACTGTCGCCCGACGCCGTGTCGGGCTTAAAAGTTTCCCTGGGCGGCCTCGCGAAGAATCGCCTTGTCCAACTCCGCCTCCGCAAGCAAGCGCTTCAAGCGCGCGTTCTCTTGCTCAATCTGCTTGAAGCGTTTGGCTTGATCAGCCTTCATTCCTCCGTACTCTTTGCGCCAACGAAAGTATGTCACCTCCGTCACGCCAAGAATCCGGCACATCGATGCCACCGTAGATCCCTTGCCTAACTCAACATCCGCTTGCCGAAGTTTGTTGACAATTTCTTCCGCCTTGTGTCGCTTGCGTGCCATGAGTGTCCTCCTGAATTGCGCCGAATACTAAAGTCTCGGCTGGTTTGGTTTCAGGGGGGAAGGTCATGGGGGACGGCTTTGAAAGTTTAGTGTTTATGCAACTTTAAAAGACTTTATATGATTCATAAATGTCTAAGAAGTGTTTTTTGATCATGCCATATGCGGAAACATTTGAGGACGTGCACGAAGCCATTTTGAGGGCGGCGAAAGCGGTTGAGCCTGATCACCAAATTGAATGTCTACGCCTAGATGACAACCAACAAGCGGGTCGAATTGTTGGACGATTGGAAAACGCCATCCGTGAAACCGATATGTGCGTGGCTGATTTAAGTGGTGGCAGGTCGAACGTGATGTGGGAAATTGGCTTTGCCATGGCGCTTGAAAAGAAAGTAATTTTAATCTCCCACTGCGGCAGCGCATTGCCATTTGATTTACACGACATTCATCACATCCCATACGTACGGGATCGACTAAGAGCTTCCCTGATCGAACCACTGACTACATCGCTTAGGCACACCGTACAGCAACTAAGCGACCAGCCTGTACGTCGCACGTTGGAAAGCACCTCAGAAGAAATTGTACGGTTCAAAAATCGAATTGATGAGCAGACTCGAACAATTTTGGAACTTCACAGCCGCGCTACAGCGTCACAGACCAATCACCTTCTCATCCAGAAAGAATATAGACAACGCGAAATTCAAAGTGCTGAGCAGGCTGCAACGATTGTGGAACTTCGTAGGAGCAACGACCAATTTCATTCAATGCTTGGCCCATTGGTATCCAAGATGGAAACGTTTCCAAAAAGTTCCACTCCTTGGAACCCCTCCACCTATGAAGGCGCATGGATCAATGTTGAAACAGAATCACACATGTATTTTAAAAATATCGATGGTCAGCTAGTTGCTCCATATTGCTACGGCGCAAACACGCAGCTTTCTGGCGTGTACCACGACTTTCGCTTGGATCCAAGTGGCGAATACGTATTCGCTCGCTTCAAGTGGATACGTGAAACAATAGTTGGATTTGCATTTTTAAAGCCTGTATCAGAGGACTTTCTTTCTGGCGCGTGGTGGTACGACCACGAAAAAACTGCGAATATCAATCAAATGCCAGAACTCAGTTCGGGTTGGTCCTCACAAGTACGTCGTTTGCCAACTCAAAAAACTCCAGCTTGGGCTGAGAAATTTTTTGAATTGGTGAAGAAGCACGGACTTGCCGGCGCCATCAAAGCCCAAGTAAATCTTGGCGCTGAATGAGAAGAGTTGGTTGCCATGGATCAGGCGTGGAAGCCGTTTACTTGGGGGGCAGCAACATCTAACAATTAACTAATTTACAAACTTGCATTATTTAATGGGCGGATCACTATATTTTGTGGCCTTAGTTTCAAATGCGGCCAGCAAAGCTTCGACGTGCTTCATATTGCACCCTCGAGTCTGGTTGTTATTTTTTTGGGCTGCAACATTCACTAGCGTGACAGCCACTACTTCATCATCACCAACAACCATTGGACCTCCGCTGTATCCGCTTCCTGTTTCGCCAACATCAACACTTACGGTCACAGTTTGTGGATTTATATCGGTAATTGTTGCTTTGCGAATGTCGGGTGTACCAACTTGAACGGATCCAACAATACCATTCTCTTGTTTAAATGGGAACCCCCACACCTTCGCATCGATAGGAAATTTTTGCTCCTTGTATTTTAATGGCCGCAGATTTAGTAATTTAATATCATCCGCAGTTAATTCGATTACTGCTATGTCATTGTCGACATCTAATAGAATTCGTATTGGCTTCAATGCAAAGCGACTGATACGAATCTCTCCCATTTCCACTTGGGCGCTTTCACACTTAGTTATATCGGCGACCTGTGTTTTTGATAAAACGACGCAGTGTGCCGCGGTAATTAATAAAGGTTTTCCATTCGATTCCATCAAAAATGCGGTGCCAGAAGCCACCATTATCTCATCCCTGTCATCTTTAAACAAACCACATTTTGTTGCTGTCACGTGCGAACCACTAGTGATCGTCGTGACGAATTGTCCTTGCTGTCCAGCCTGAGCGAACGCGCGGGAACCAATTATAAAAGTGAGTAGTAAAACATGATTAAAATTCATTTTTTATCCTTACTTAGTTTTTTAAAGGCGGTAAATCAATCAGTTTCAGTTTTGAGATACCTAAATCCGTGCAGAAACCATCCAACCCCTGCATCCACTTAAGCAATGTGTTGCGACTTTTAACACTGAGATAACAGTCCCATCGTTCAAGACAATATATTCCAAGATCATTCACTGTTAACACTACCACCCCCGCTAAAAGCAATCCAGAAACCTGCTTGCCGTCAAAATTTACATCGATCATGGCCCACTGCTGCGTCGCACATGTTGCTTCTACTTTGTCGCCGGCTTTCTCCCAAGCAACCACGCGCCCAATCGCTATCATTTTCGAAAATTTTGTTAATTCAGCATCTGCTCCATTATTGCGACTAAATCTTTCACAAATAATTTGGGCTTGATTTAATAACGCTCCAGCCTTACGACAACGCGCTGTAATCTCAGAAATCATTTGTTCTTCAGCGCGTGTCTCGTCAACAGCTTCCTTCTTACCCCAGAACATGCCTTTGCCGAAATACTTGGTCCATTTCGCAAGCATGTCCGGGTTCATCTGGACCTGCGACCCTGCTAAATTTGTTTCACTAATGCCTTGCAAATACAATGACAATGCCATTTCACGATCCGATTTGGCCTGCATATACGCATAATAAAACGTACTGGCCGCACCACCAAAGTCGCCTCGGCCAAACATATCTCGCCCGCTCTCTATCAGTTGAACAAAGGAGTTGCTATTGCTTGAGTTGGTGGAAACGTTATTTGGGGCCGAATTCCCAAATGTTGGAACTCCTTGCGCTAGCGCCACTAAACTATTTGTATAAACAAGAATTATAAACAAGAACAAATAATTACTAAATTTCGTAGCCATAATTTTATTCCTTTTTGTTGATAATACAAGTGAATGAACATCAATCAATTTAGTCACCACTTAGAAAATCCTTTAACAGTGCCGCGAGTTTGTCAAACTTTTGCTCCGAGCCTGCGTCCTTGGCAAGAGAGCGCAAAGACTGCTCTAAACGCTTTCGCGTGCGACCCCCCGTGGCGGCAAGTGGTTTAATAACTTCCTTGGCCCTGCGCTCTACCGCCTTAAGTCCATGACGGCGCGCATAATCGCAGGCGTCTTCGGCCCAGATTACTCCCACATACTGAATCAAAGCCGCCTTTTCTTTATCGTCCACAACACCGTCATCCGAAACAACTAACACACCCATCCATGCGATCGCTTCGTGCAACACATCCGACGCGGCACGGAACGCAACGCCCGCGCCAACGGCCAAAAATCGTTGTTCAATTTCACGTTCTACTTCTGCGAATGGACGGCCACCTTCTAAACCCTTGAGTGACCGAAATAAATCTGTTTTTGTAAAGACCTCTTGCGCCCAAAATCGAAGAGCCAAATCTGGATGCGTGGATGCTTCCCATCTTCGATCAAACTCTTCCGATTTGCCCTTAAAGCCCGCTAAAATCGCTGACACATCAACTTTTAAATGGCGACTTGAAAGCCCCGTTTTCATTTTAATTTCTGCTGTAAGGGCCGCCTCCACACTGGGCGCAGCCAAAATTCCAATTCGATCCGCAGAAATCTCAGAAGCGCGTGAATTTTCAAGATGAAAGCTACCTGCCGCCCAGCTTTCGTCATCATTATTGCAAGCATGCTTACAACCAGCGTGTCCTAATTCATGGCCAATAATGGAGGAAAGTTCATCAAGCGACAGCAATTCTATTAACCCGCTATGAAGCATAATGAATGGCGGCTCGCCTGGCACCCCTGGCACGCGAACAGATGCGTTCGGTTCAGCATCAGGCATTACTATAACTTCTGGTTCAACTTGTAATAACAAACGCTTGGATACATCTCTTACGGCCTGAAATAAATCCGGCATGATCGCTTGCGTAACACGCAAATTCTGCATACGTACTTTGTCATTTGCTTCCCGCGCTCGCTCTTGAGCTTGTTTCAACCAAGACTCGGACGGCGTAGGAGGATCATCTAATGAAAAACGAACCCGGGCGCAAAGCTCCGCATGATCAAGCGGCGGTTCTTGATTCCAATTGGTTGGCGGGGTTGAATTTGTTTGCGGAGTAGCCGGGACTGTTGGCGGAGTTGTCATTGTTGATCCTTATTCATAATTATTTACAATGCAAAAAATATTGAAGAGCCGTTGCAACTTATCAAGCAAGGGCAACTAAGACTTTGCCGCCTCGGGCTCAACTTCGTCTATATCTTCTTCCTCAGGAAGCGACCACTTTTTCGACATATCAACTTGGCCAGTCTCCATTGCGTGTTTCATAACAGGCTGAAACGTATCCATTACGAAAAGGATGTTATTCACCATTACAGAAAATTGCTTTGCCGTTATAGCGCTATCAAACACCGGAATGTCGACCGCCACACGAATATCTCCATCTTTCGGATTATATTCAATTTGAGTGTGTCTAGTTTGCAACATAACTTCACCCGCTGCGGCAAGCACCGCGCCCTTGAAGCGACAAGTAGAAATATTTTCTACCATCTCGGCGTAAACCTCTAGATAATCACTATTTTCACTGACATTTGCATAAAGAATAATACTCATTTCCCCCTGCTGGTTCTTATAGTTATCAGTAGAAAATATAAGCCGAATCTCATTGGGAAATTTTGCACTCGTATCAAACTTCCACTCCAACGTTGCCGCATGCTCCTTGATTGTTTCAATAGTTACTGGCATTTCATATCCTTTCCTAAAAATTTAAGGTTTCAATTCGTCCGGTTTCGCCTTGCGTAATTCACCTGTTGCTGGATCCACATAACGGTCACAAGCCAATGTGATTGGCATCATCACTATTGCCTGCATGCCCCACTTCAGTCGATCCAAGTCAACCAAATCTTTTTCCATCTGTGTCATATTTGCAACCACGGTTGCACACACGGGCTCTGTCATTAATGCATTTAGCTTTGGAATAATCTGACACGTTTCGCAAAATTCCGCGCGCCTGATGTCAGAAACTGATTCAATCTGATCCCCTTCTGCAATCACATCCACCCACTCTTCACACAGCTGCTGAATCTCGATTCGTCCATGCATGTACTGCTGTCGATCCCCGGATTTACAAGCGGCTTCCATATTGTCCATGGCGTTGCGCAAACGCGATTTTAACGCTGGTGGAATTAGCCCCTTCTGATCTTCGCTGCAACCCACAACAGCAATACAAATCGTGCCCACAAGCATCGCGGCGCCTAGCACAGTCAAACAAAAATACATGCATTGATTACGTGCCCCTTGGCTGCATCTAGAAATAGATTCCCGAAAGTCGCGCATTGAATTCCTTAAGGGTGGAACTACTATTCCAATCCGAATTTATAGAGTATCCAATTTCATAAAATCTACTTGGCGATTCTCATTACCCCGTATGCGCAGATATCCCACGCCCTTGGCAAAAATCTAGCCTCACCATTTCCAAGGGCCGGTCCTCCGCGCCACCAACTCCACCCCCTAGTTTTTCGACCGAGGCAACAAGCTTTAAAAGTCGTTTATTGCATCGCCCGTCCACTACAGCTGCTAGGCGTAACACCTGAAATGCCGCGCTTCTGGCTTGTAGATCAAGATGCCCAATAGCGAACAATAGTTGCCTTTGATCATCAATGCGCTCTACCTCTGGCATGCCATGCGCGCCAGAAAGTTCCATTAACATAAATCGCAAGGTGCTGTGCATTCTGGCTTTGGTGACAATCACGCAGGCCACACAGCGAATCATAATTTCATTCAACTTTGGTTCTGCGGCACGGGCTTGCGACATTGATTGCAATAATTCAGCGACGGCAGATCTGCCAAAGATGCGAAGTCTTGCCTCGCGCAACACACGCCAACACACCCATGCATTCCAGAAGCCGCTCACAGGCACAGCGACCAGTTGCAACCACTCGCGCACCACCACGCGCGTTAAGAGCCTGCGCAAGATCACTTTCAAAATGAATGTTGTCACAAATACTTTTCCTAAGTAAAGCCAGGACACCAGCAACACTTTCCAGCGCGATGCGTGGCGCATGGGATCTATCCCCATAAATGGCTGGCGAGAAATTGGCATATCCATTGCGGCATGTACCAGCGATGCAATCACGTCATTGGATTCCGCGTTGGCTGAATTTAATTTTATGCCCGCTTCAATTGCCATGCGATGAACGGCGCGAAGGGTCACTCTGTATAACAAAATAATTTCCGCCATGGCAACACCTACAACCAGCAATCCGCTTCCCAAAGTTGCAAATGGAAATTGCCGCATGACATCCATCCAAGAGAGTTGCTCGTTGTTCATGTTTGGGGATATCCACTGCGTCCCCAACACGCTTACTGCGGCCGCGCCCATGCCTATGCATGCGCTGACTACAATCGCCCGCACTTCAATGGCGCGAATCACAGCGCGTTCGATCGGATTTAAAATATGCACAACATCATCGGCTCCGCGGGCAACGATCGCCTTCTGGCGTTGGACAAATCGAATACCAATACGCTCGATAATGCTTGATTTGCTCATTTGATCTGCGTGACTTCAGTATGCACATGTTCAAGAATGATTTCAAATAGGCGTAATGACCAATGGCCAGCTGAGATTCACTTCATGCCGCAACCAACACGCGATTGATTAATTGAATTACACTTCAATCAAATGGGAGCAGACAACAAATGCCCCACGTTGGCGACACTTGTAATTTCCGGCTTCGGGTCCTTCGCATTCCTAATTTGGAGATAAAATGAAAAACCGTAATTTTGCACTTAAAACCCTGTTTAAAACGGCGTTTTTGGCTATTTTTGTCGTATTACTCACGGCCTGCGGCAGTTCGCACGTGAACGTAACCCTGCCCGAAGACGCGACTACGCAAGTTGGGACCAAAGTGATCAGCAAAAACCTGATCGTTGGCAGCGTGGATTCCATCGTTCTAACGCCAGGCGCCAAGGGCACAAAGATGGCTACGGTGCAGTTTGAATCAAGCAAGCTTGCTTCCACGATTCTTGTGGACGGGGTGAGGGCATTTGTTCTAGATGATGGCCAAATTGACTTTGATCTAACCCAAACTTTAAGCAGTTCCAAGCCTTTGGCGCCTGGCACCACAATCATTGCCACCAAGCGCAACGTTGTAGAAGCCGTCGTTGAGCGTTGGGCCACGAAGTCAAATACCACTATCTTCGCTATCGGCGCACTAGGAATACTGATTGCCCTGATCGCGGCGCGAATGTTTGCACGCGGAGTGATTGGTCTGGTTCGTATCGCAATTGCATGCGCAATTAGCGTGGTTTTGGCGTACGTAGCTAGCCCGCGTCTAGCCCCACTTGTTGAAGAGCACATCTATCCCCTTCTAGAATCGGCCCGGGCTGAAATTCAAAAAGAGAGTCCGTCAGCAAATCCTGCTACGCCTGGGAATGCGCCAACAACACCAGCGACTGACGTAAGTACTCCTACGCCAACGACTTCAGTTACTGATCCAGCAACGGCAAGGCCCGCAGAATCTGCACCGGCAGTAACGCCAGCTGTCCCTTCATCAAGCACTAACTCGCCTTCCGCGGCAGCACCAAAATCTCTCATTCCAGACCCAATGGAGGTTCTTACAAAAAATACCGCCAACGCTGCTAAAGAGTTATCGGAACGCTACATTGATGCCCTTAGAACCAAGCCACTGCCAAATCCAATTTACCTTACATTTTTCCTGGTTTGGATTGTCAGCTTTGTGGTTGTTCAAAGCCTTTTGGGGAAGATGCTTTCGAGTCGCTAAATCAACAAGTTACCTAATACCCCAAAGAAGCCACGGCCTTATGAAAGTTAAGATGAATCGCTCACAATTCTTGCTCCCACTTGCTGCTTTCGTGATTGGCTTGTTGTCCTGTTGGCAATCAACTGCGCTTGCCCAAGTAGGTTGCGGAACACAATCCGAACGAACCGGCTTGTATGTGGTTTTAGACATTTCAACGTCTATGAAAGAAGAAATTAATGATGCGATTCTAGATACAAATTATACAAATCGATGGGATTATCTTCAAAAAAAATCAATAGAACTCATTGAATCTGCGTCCCCGAATACCATTATAATTTTCAGGCCATTCGGGGGAACTATATTTGACCCCACTGAGTTTGATTTATCTATAGCAGGCACAAAAAATAATGCTCTTCAGTTCATTAAAGGACTGAAACCTTCAGAACGAGCAACTCATTATCAAGAAGCATTAACGGAAGGCTGCCGCGATGCGGCGAAGAAGTCTAAAAATACAAACACACCATATGAATTTGTAATTATCTCCGATATGTCAGAGGATGACGATGCTTCGAGCAAGGCTGAGCATAATCCTAACACATCGCGAATTGCTAAGCAGGAATTTATAAACGCTCATGCAGGAAATTTTGTCAGGGAATTAGGTTTGGGCGCCACGCCCACCACCGACACTATCAAAGCCAGTAAAGCAATCGCCGTAGTGGCAATAATGGACCCTGCCACCGGCAATCTTTTGCCCGAAAATCAAATAGTAACTCTGCCAACAATCACCCCAAACGGGGTACGAATTAAACTGTGCGTGCGTCAATCAATATTTTCTCCGGATTTCCCAGATAAAGCACAAATTAAATTTGAATTCAATGGCGCCCCAATTGTGCGCTTCAAAAACCCTGCGTTCTTAATCCCAGCCAAGGGGGGAATTGTTGAACTTGTGGCGGAAATTAATCCCGCAGATCAAGCGGCGGCTAATGAGGGGATTTCTGGCAAACTAGTTCTTACATTTCTGCCAAATAGTTTTTCTGGACGCCCGAGTGAATTTAATATTCAATTTGCAAAGCAAAATTTCGTGCAAGCTGGCGATATTTCCCCGCGCCCCACTAGTGTGGCCAAGGGAATGACGCAACTCTTTTCACTTTCGGGAGTAGCGCCCAACTCAAATCAAACCTGGACTGTGACTAGCCCTTCAAAAGTTGTAACCACAAATCCAAATGTTGTATTTAACGATGCAAGCAACGGTGGCGCTTGGAAAATAAAGGTGTCAGCGACTGAGCCAGGTAAAAAAACAGCTGAACGTGAAGTGAATGTTCGATGCGAAGACTTTGCAATTGATGTGAAAGCAGATCCACAATCATCGCGATTTCAGGGAGAATCCGTTTCCTTTATATGCACTGCAGGTGAAAATATCACCGGCATTGACTGGGATAGTGACGGAGTTCAACCGGTCGCAGGATCTGAAAAATTTCAATCTGGCACTGGACGAGCTCAGCTCATATTCGACACTCCCGGCAAAAAAATAATTAAGGTCTTTGGTCAAAATCAAGCCAATGCTGCCAATGTCTCAGCAACCTGTGCCATTACGATCGAACCACGGCCCACGATCTCCTTTCAGACACCTACGCAAAGCGAAAGCATAGAAGCGGGTTCGCCATATAAATTTTCTACACGTGCAAGTTCATCCAACTTGCCAGGCATTTTGGGAGTCAATTTCTTTTATCTGCAAAATAATCAATGGGAGCTGTTGAACGAAAAAATAGCTGGATTAGATCCGGAAAGTGCTGGATATCGCAATGCCAGCGCGACTATTTCCCTACCAAAAAAATTAAATGGCATAGTCAAACTAAAGGCTGAACTGGTACTTGAAGATGCTTTACAAAAAAATATCGGTAAAAAAGTTTCAATAGAAAGAGAGATCATCGCTCTTCCGGTAAGTCTTCGTGGTACGCGGCTCACCCCCGTAGAGCCAAACCCTTTTCTAAACTCGAACGCCCCATATAATTTTGCAGTTCAATTTGCAGGGCGCCCAACCGAACAAGTAGCCAAGATCCGTTGGGAAATCCTTACTGAAAATAAAGCTGGATCCTCGTATGAAGACAGCGTAGCCCCTGTTGGAATAAATGGACCATTTGAAATTAAGTCAACCTGGTCGGTCAAATTTCTCGAAAGTGATGAAGATAAAAACATACAGATACGTGCGTCTGCTATTGATAAAGATGGCAAGGTACTTCAAGACGGATTGGTTCAATGGCAGCCGAATATCGCACGGCAACCGGTCACCTACAGCGTTCAGGTAAACAACAATAAACCAAGGATCGGGGAACAAATTGTTGCCACTATCGATCCCAGACTTCCTGCAAATTACACGGCTGAATATGAATGCAAGGAAGAACCCAAATGCCAAAGTGAACCTGGAAAATTCCAATTTATGCAGGGTGGATACCACTCTATTCAAGTCAAAATTAAAACCTCAAATGGCAAAATTATTTCTGATGCAATCCCAGTCGGCGTGGAAGTGCAATTGCCTATTGCACTTAGTGTTGAATTTGAGGCCAACCAAATGCCGAAAATGTTTCGCGCTGGGCTAGAAAACACTCCAATCACGTTCAAAGTTACTGGCGCAACGAAGTCGGAAATTATTATTACTTGCAACGGTAAAGAAGTGGATCGTAAACCATTGGACGATGGGCGAGGAAGTTACGCATGGCGCCCGAGAGATCAAGATGTGGGAAAGATCGTGATCACGGTAGTTGCGATTGGATACCCCTTAAGTCCCGGTGCGGCGCCACAACAAATTAGTAAATCCAATGAAAGCAATTGTGTCCCTGTTGAGTACCGGGTGAAGATCAACAACACCAAACCGAATATCGGAGATCCAGTTGTTGCATCGATTGACCCTGCGTTGCCACCCAACACCTCTATTCAATTTATTTGCAAAGAAGAAGCAAGCGCTCGCATTGGCAATGACAAATTTCAATTTGCCCAAGGTGGGCACCACACAATTTCGGCCCAGATCACTTCTGCGGATCAGCAAACTTCTTTCAATGTCGCCGTCGCTGAAGTTGAGGTTCTCACGCCGGCTCTCAGTATTGAATTTGAAGCCAGCCAAAATCCGAAAATGTTTCGCGCTGGCATAGAAAACCCGCCATTCACATTCAAAGTTACTGGCGCAACAAAGTCGGAAATTATTATTACTTGCAACGGTAAAGAAGTGGATCGTAAACCATTGGCCGATGGACAAGGAAGTTACGCATGGCGCCCGAGCGAGCAAGATGTGGGAAAGATCGTGACCACGGTAGTTGCGTTTGGACACCCCAAAAGCCCTGGAGATGCACCTCAAGTACTACAAAAGAGCCAGGAAAGCACTAGTAGTGTGGCTATCCTTGGAACCCCTCGCATTGTTGTAAATCGTAAACCACGCCCAAGGGGCCTTGAAACGTTTCCTGTTGGGGGCAGTGGCACTGCCTGTGAAAATGAGGAAGTCAGCAAGCGATCTATTTGGAAACGTGAAAAAAATAACGCAAGCAAGGTTTACACAGATGAAGAACTGCTTGCCGAAGCTAGACGAACGTCTCTTGCAAGTACAACTGCTGCTCCATCACTGGCTCAATTCGGCTACGAACTCATTCCAAATGCCGAACTGTCAATTCACCAAGATGAAGTGGTAAATAAACCTGATCTACAAATTGAAGTTGTCGCACTTTTTGATGGCCCCCCAAGGCAAGTGGGTGACGCTAGGCAGGTTGCCTTGGAATCTGCGGTGATTACTCCCAAGTTAGCCATGAGCTATTTCAGAGCTGGGATTCTAGTTTTAGTTCTTCTAGCCGTATGGGTAATCATTTATAAATTGCTTCCTAAAAACGACCCGATTTGGTGGACATTTTCAGCTGATATCGAATACAAACACCAACCAACAAGTAACAACCGATCTTCGCTTGAGTGGCCCTTTGATTTTTCGCTACGCACGGGAAAAATTAAATCAAATCATGCCTTTGCTAATATCACGAACGAAGATAAGACTATCCCCATGGACCCGTATGATATTTCTGCAAGTGGCTGGGGAATTTCTGCAATAATTACAAAGAAGTTGGACATGCAGTTAGCAAAAATTTTGTCAGGAATTATACGTGCAGACCCTGAGCGATTTGGAAGCGCCGCGGAAACGAAAGAAATAGAAGAAAAATTACTGGACAGCAAAAACGTACGAAAAGCAGTAATAAGCCTTAGAACCCAAAAAAAATGGGCAAAATGTCTCCCCCGTTGGGACTGGGCCATAAGATTAGACTCAGCGCCTCCAGACGAAGTTGAGCAATATGGGGAGCAAGAAAGTGTCAGATCTATTGATACAGAGGACTTCAAGCTAAGATTACGAGTCCATACCCCACAGGGGCTGACTCAAATATTAACAACAGGATTACTTAACATATCGCCCTTGTTGTCAGGGGTAGCTTTCGGAATATATTTAGGGTATTGGCTGTTTGAAAATGGTGCGTTTGGTGGGTAGTTCAGAACTGCGATAACATACAAAATCGATTCTATAATTAACAAATTAGAAAGGCTTTATCAAAATGAGTGCAAATAAACATATTCTTGTAGGCTTTGGCGGATCCGGGCTAGAGGCGCTTGCCACATTTGCGAAGTGGGTAGCGCAGGATTACAAAATACGACTTCAAGCCAAAGAAGACTATGCATTTATTCTGTGTGATACCGATAAATCTGAAATCGAATTAGCAAAAAATAAGATTGAAAGAATCTTGCCCGATGTAATTACAAAGACAATCCAACTCGGAAGAGAACACGGGAATCAAAGATTCCATCAATTTGCAAATAGTAAACTTGCTCAACATGCAGGAAATAGTAGAGTTACGGCCTCTTGGTGGTATAATTCAGACCAAACCCCGTTCATTGCTTCAAATTTAGAATACTCGATTGAAAATGGAGCAGGACAATGCCCCGCGGTATCTAATTTCTTGGCATGGACCTCCGGAAAGATAAGCGAGGAAATCCAAAATATAAAGAGTGAGTTACAGCATAAAAGTATAGGTTCAGACCCTCAAAACATGCAAGTTTCTTCGTATTTAATAGCTGGATTAGCGGGTGGAACTGGGCGTGGCTGCTGGGCGCCACTTGGTATGCAAATGGCGCAGGCTCTTGAAGGCATGGAAACACGGCCAACAGGATTCTTTTTTGATGCAACATGCTTTGAAGGAATAACACAGCAAGACCAATTTGTAAAATTGCAAACAAACTCTCTAACAGGCATATCCGAAATTACAGCATGGCTTAAAAATAGTGATAATAAAAATATTGATACGAAGCCAGCATATTTTATGCCAAATCTAGCCTCACCAAACATGGCCGAATCCGATATTATAAAAACAGGCTTCGATCCAATCATACAGGCGTTCTTGTTTGGAAACCGAAGTCGCTCTGGCAAAATCTCCAAACATAATATATTTGAAATGGTTGCAACTTCTATATTTGCACAGATCAACCAAAATGGTATTCAGCGAACCCAAATAAATGAAGGCTTTAAACGATTGGGTAGCATTGGAACATCTCAATATTATGTCCCGGCAACGGATCTGCAATTACAGATCTGTGATCTTGTACGTCAACGGGTACCAGGATCATTTAAAAAATCTACTCAAACTGACCGCGCCAAGGTCGATGAAGTAAAGGCAAGACTGTCACCACTATTTGACCTACAGTCACAGTCTGAAAAAAATACTGTCAAGGGAGTTATTTACGAGGCATTACAACCAGCATTTGTGTTATTTAAAAGAGAACTAAGCGAAAAGCTTAAGGATTCATCAGAAGCGATGAACTATATAAGGGATTACAAACTTCCCGCAGGTGTTCTGGAAAAAGGTGTAGAGCAGGGAATAAACAAAATAACGAAAACTGATAATGCAAATTCACCGGAAGACGGAATCCGTTTAGATATTGTGAATGATTCAAAAAACCTATCCATTGCTGGACTGGGACTAATCATTGATGCATATATTGACTGCCTTGGAAAATATGAGGACGTTGTAAAAAGCCTTGCAGCGGCGCCAAAAGTAGATTTAGGAAAATTAATTGAAGATAAACAAGCTCAGGGCGATGGGTTCTTGGGTATAGGCAAAAAAATAAATACCGAAGAAAAAGATCAAATATTATTACAATGCGACATCTTTTTAAAGTCGCTAGTTAATAGCAAGGGAAATCTCGGTTCTTTGTTAAAAAATAGAATAAATAGCATTATAAATTCATTGAAAAGCTGGAAGAATTCATATGAAGAAATTCTTAAAAGTTTTAAGACAAGCAATACAGAAAATATTAACTCAAAAACCTTATCGTACATTTTAGTTTCGAATGAAAACCCATTTTCTCCAGAAACGAGCTCCGGTGGCGAAAGACTGGTCTCGCGAATGCTAAAACCGATTCTGGATAATGAAAAGCTTGAAGAAATAATTGAAGCTACAAAGTCAGAAAATGAAGTCTATAGAAAATCAGTTGCGGAAATTACCAAAATGGTATCTATTGCTTGCATAGGATCAGAAATAGAAAGTGATTCGCCAACTGGATGTACCGCTGACTTTCAAAATAAAATAAGACAAAAAATTAGCGAAATTCAAAGTGAAATTAATGTGGATCAATTTAAACTTGAAGAAAAATTTGAGTTTCGGGAAGTTGTAGAAACACTTGTGAAGGAATGGGTAAAACTTCTAAACTCAGAGAAAGTTCAGCAAGATCGATCTAGACAAGATGAATTGAATGACCAATTCAAACGAGTATTTGGAATGAAGCTTGATCGAAATACAGGAGATGATAAAAAAACATTTGTAAAACCGGATCTAGACAGTGTCTTAGTATCAATGGGTGAAGATTTGTGCCAAACATGCGATCCCTTGTTGGACTATAAAAAAGCTGACAGAGCCAAAGTTGACGAAGTGAAGTTGTTTTTGCCAAACAGCAATAATGACGCACATGCCAAATCATGGAAAGATATTGGCAAAAAAATCGATAAAAAAGAAAGAACCGACGTGCAAATATCTGTGGACTCGGAAAGATCAAGTTCTTCACCATTTTTAATGCTTGCCCACACTACCTGTTGGGTAAATTATGGAACTTCAGCAAATAATCTCCCTCACCTTAATGATGTTAAAACCCTTGATTACCGAAAATCGCCCGAAGTAAACCGGTGGCTTATTGGTGCTGAGGATAAAGGTGGTGCCTCATATTTCAATTTATCTGAGTTTGGCGCTGGAACTTATGGATTCGGATATATCTCCCCACGATTTGTCAAAGATCCGGTTTGGAGTGAAATGCGATGGAAGCCATGGGCAAAACTAGCTATTGATAAAGAAGTAGAAGCAGAACGCTTGCATACTGACGCGCTTGCCTGGGCATTGGTTTCATACAGTCCCGATTTTGCAGAATCTTTAGATGATTCAACCGGAAATGCAGTTCGAAACGAATACAAAAATATGAGTGAGGATACTGATGTTGATATCCAAGAAATTGGTAATTCGTTAAAAAGACTGGCAATCAAACATTCAGGCTTAGCTTTGAAACCATTCTTAGTGGGGCCTGGGCGTTCGGGTGAGGCACGTTGGGTAATTAATCGAAACTTACTCGCAAATAAGAATAAAAAAATCGTTGAAGGAACAGATCTTGAATCGGAGCCCTTAAAATTGAAGACATACGACAGCCTGCTTGCAATACTTGAAGAAATGAAAAAAGATCCTTCAATCGCTAAACGGATTCTTAAAGAGAAAGAATTGGTAAAATCAGCTTTTGATTACGCCAAAATTGAGCGATTTTTAGCTTGCTGCGTAGTAAGAAATTTAACTGAAGAATTTAAACGTGTTGGAAAAATTCCCCAGCGTACAACCCATGTGCCGGTTGCAACTGAAATTCTTGCCGCTGCAGAACGTTGGCGTGATAGTTGCCCGGAAGCGGAATGATTGAGAAATGAATGTCACGCATTCCAAGATTGTTATTTGCTGAACAGGTGAACCTAGAACGCCTTCGCATTGAGGCGATGCTGCCAGATAATTTTTTACATGTAAGCACCACATATCTTGAAGACACAACAGAAGAAGAGTTTAAGGAAGCACTTCAAAATAATACAATTGTAGCACTTCCCCCAAATTTACTTTATGGCGATATTAATGAACAACTAACCCTTGGGGCACGCAATCGATACCGAAAAAATTTGCTCGAACGTGTAAAAGCCACGCATGTAATTAAATTATTTGTACTCAACAAACAATCCAACCATAATTGGTTGAATGAGCTTACAAATTTTTGCAATGACCTGAATCCAGAAAATACTACTACTGACTGGACAGTAACCTGTATTTTAATATTGGAGGATAGCCCTCCAGCTAATTTTGAGGAACAACTAAAAATATTTGAGGGGCTAGGAAAAAAAAACGGACTGCGAAAACTTTATGTAATGACGGAAACCTTGGAACCAGGTGCCGGAGAAATTGTCCACGCTCGTTTTGTTTGGCCCCTTGCTGTTGCAAAACTCCTTACATTTCTTGGAAATGCACAAGAAAAAGATGAGAAGAACGACAGATGCAGCATCTGGGCTTGGCGTGGAACAAACATTGGTCCAGAAATTAATGATACAGAAGTGGAACGCACAAGATCTAAATCGATGCGTCAAACTATATTTGGAGATGCATCATCAGGCCAAGCTATTGAATTTATGCCCGATCCAGGGAAGTTGACTGCGGATCCAATTCTATTTGGTTCCCAAGTAAACGCCGATTTAATCGAAAATAAGATTCAGTCCGGTGTTTCCTATGAAATCCAAACCTTGGGTACATCCAGTGAACCAAATCAAGAAAGTCAGGTCATTCGAAGCGTTCTTGATGTTTCACAAACGACAGAGGGTGGAGCATTATTATCCGCTGGATGGAACACCGAAATAGAAAATTATCGGGTTGGTCTTTTGAATGGTGAAGCAACACATTTATTTCAAACAGCTCAAAGCGACAACTCGACCAAACAACTGCAGCACATTATTAAAAAAGCTCATTTAAATTCTCATAACATAAACAGGATTATTTCGCTTACGACACCGACCGCAGCTTCAGAGGAAAAACACAGAGTGAGCTTAAATACGCTTGATACAAATCGCCGTACAAATCAAGCGGACAGCGTAGAAATTTATATGGCAGAAGCGGAATTGCAACGCGCACTGGACAGGCATAACAGTCTTCCTGAACGATTGACACTCGCTTTCTTAACAATTCTCTTTGTTGCTGGCTTGTGGTCTGCTATCACCAAAGCATTCTGGGTGATCGAACCTGTTTGGACGGGAATCATTTCGTTAACGCTCTTTACAGCAGTTGTATTAGGGTGTTTTGCGGGGGCTTACATTCCATTTATTGTTGAAAAAAAGAAACTTAATGCCGCACGCGTTGCGATTAATAAATGGGCGGCGGATGATTTCAATAAGCGCAAACAAGATGCCATTTTCTCAAAAAATATACTAACGCCTGCGACAGAAAAAGATAAGAAAATTGACCAATCCTCGGCTATAAAACGCGCAAAAAGTTTATGTGAACGACTTAAATATATTTTAGAACAATCGATTGAGGAGGGCCAAGTTCCCACGATTCGGCTTCGTTCTCTATATAACAATTTAGTTCCAGATGAGGACAAAAATCTTTATAATGAAGATCGTAGAGAATACGAAAAAAGCGCAACCTTCGAAATTCCTGTACGTCCAGACACCACGAAAGAGGGTAATACTGATAATAATCTTGCCGTGACCTCGGCGGATAGAAGTGCGCTTGATGCATCAGATAATAATATACTTGCTACAAAGTGGAAATATGCCTGGTCATTATTATGCAAACTAGATCCAGACAATCTTGGACATTTTCCATATAGCAGTTCATTACCTATTCTTAGAAAATTTGCCACTGAATTTCGAAACGATATCTGGAATCAAGTTATTGAAGAAAGAATACGGCATGTTGATAATTTACAAGTAACCGAAAATGTGAAAAACATATTAAAATCCCAAAAGCTTCTTAGTGTCAGCGTGAAAGACGCACCAACATTAAAATCGATAATTTTTTATAGAGGTAAAGATGATAAAAGTAAATCTTACTCTGCAGCGATAATAGTGGCAAAAAATGAGCAACCAAATGAAAATGAAGCAAAAATACTTATTATACCAGATTCTAAATTAATGACCATGGTCATGGTATATCAAGAATGCAAAATTCAATTTGAGAATGACAGTTTTAAGGCATTCGGAACATAAAGTCATGGCAACCCCAGGCCGTTTACAAATTGATTTAGTTGATCGAAAACTTGGAAGATTTTCTTCCCATCCCCATTACGCAGATGAAACGTCGCACATTTGGTTAAGGATTGGCTTATGGATAACTGTTGGCTTTCCTATATTATTATTTTGTATTTACCTTTTATTTGCTTGGCAATTTGGTGGAACATGGATCGATGATTTTTTAAGTCATATAGGTGCATCTAAACTAAATTTATTTGTCGGAATTTTGATATTAACGGTGTTTGTTTTTGTTACTGCTACTTTTTTTGCGTTTACCGCACTTTTGCAAAATCGACTGGCTTCATCAATTGGACGGAGTTCTAAAGATTATAAAATTACGTTTGGATCATTTATATTATTTTGTGTATGTGCGTGGGGGCTCATTTTATTTTCTGGATTTGATGACAGATTACTTAGAGCAACCGTACTTGCTATTGCGCTAGCTCCACTTCCCTGCATAATTTATTTTCTTGGCTGGAAACGACTCGATCATGCCGAACGTAAAAAAATATTAATTTGGGATTTCAGTATTATTTATATACCGTTTACTTTACTTTTAATTTGTTTGGTTCTTGGTTTTTTTAAAGATTGGCTTGCGAATAACCCCTTCTTCAGCACTATATTAGAATTTCTTACGCAACAAATTAAAATTCCACCAGATGAGTATCGCACAATTGAAATTCTATTTATAAGTGCGGTTTACCTTGGGGTTACATTTATTATTTTGCGAACAGTTTGCAGATTTGCATACAAAATTATTTCTGGCCGTGCACCTTCAGAAACTGATTATTTAAGTTCTAGCGCTAGTCCATACCGTGAAGAAATTCTCCGTCGCATTCCCCCTCCATTTTTAGTTCCTCAAAACATTTCTGATTCTCCCGTCTTTTTTAAATTTAACCCTACTCCTATTGCCACGGATGCGGTTGATATTTCACAGCAAGCTCAAGCCAGTCTTATAGCTCCACTTTCAAGTGTTGATGATCCTTCCGTTCCAGTTCTGGATTGGATACGACCTTGTATTGCTTCTCTAGATGTTTGGAAGCTGTGTGAAACCGAAAATGTTAATTTAAATATTGGAAATGTTTCAAATTCGCAACCTATTGCAAATTCCAACGCAAGATTATTCTTTGGCGGACCTCCAACATTTGACCAAGAAAAAGCACTTGATTTATTTATAAATCTTGGTTCAAGTTCATCACATGCACCTAATCCCCGTGGAAATGATTTGCTGATTGAAGGCGAACCTGGTTCCGGTCGCACTACGCTTCTTATAGCGGCGGCGCTTGAGGTTGTGTTTCAACGGCGTTCGGATGTGCTATTTATCGTTCCTGACGAGGCCCGTACTTCAGCTGCTGTTTTAGAAATCCAAAAACGCATAGTTGATAACGGCTGGCAGGGACTTATTTTTGCTGAACGCTTACTGAACGACACTGTTTCATCATCTCTTACAAACGCTAAGGTATTGCCACAGATTTTGGTGGCAACACTTGATACTGTCGAACAATTTCTATTGGGAGCAACTGGCAACAAAGTGTCCGCCAATATTTTGAAAGGCATACTCGCCAGACGCGATACTATTTTAATTGATGATTTGATTGAGTTCAGCGCCGCCCACCGCGCACATTTGCCGTTTGTGATTGACAAAATTCGCCTTGTTATGAAATTGCAACAAGTTGATCTGCAAGTTGCAATGGTAACCCCACCTCTTTCACTCAATTCGCGGCTGAATCTTACAACACGCTTACTCAGTAACAAAGCTGAACCCAATCTAGCCGTTCTTAAAGCACCGCTAGAACGCTTTAAGCTCATCCCTGTTCGAGTGACGACGGGTTTGAACTACATTCAGTCCCAACTCGATGAATTAAGTCACTCATTGGCGCAAAGTATTGCAAATGTAGTTCTTGAAAAAGGCTGTAAAGTTGCAATCATTCTGCGTAATTCGACTGCAGCGGCGTGCATGACAATTCAGCGATCTTTGGAGAGTAAAGACCGTCATATTCGCGTGGTTGCATCGGTTGATGAATTAAGAAACTCACGCGAATTTATTGCATCCTGGACACTATTTAGAAAGAAAACGCAAACCGCAATCGCCATCATTGCTATCACGGATAACACATTGGGCTGCCAGCCAGTTGTGATTTCAATTGAATTGGATACGCCGCCTGTTTCACTGGAAACCTTTCCAGTTCTACCTATTCTTCCTTCTTCTAAATCATGGACATTTATTGTTCGGCATCTTCTTTCTGTTGCAAGGTTTATTCACCCCCAACTACCTTTACATCGAGATTCATGGGCGCGCCTAGGACTGAACGCAGCTGGCAAGCTTGATTCCACTCTTCCACTTCTTGGTTCTAAAAAAATTCAGCCGCAACTTATTTTAGAACTAGACCCTAGTGAGACTGACGGATTTGCTCAATCACTTATGGATAAGAGTGACAGTAAGTTTTGGCCTTGGGTCTCCCGCGAATCAAGTGATACTGAAATTGATGTTCCACAGATTGTTCAATTTCAAAAACCCCCTTCATTTGAAGATTTGGTTGAATTAGCTGCATCGGGTACTTCATTTAAAATTGGACAAATTGCGACAACGCCAGAAAGGACAAATACTGGCAGTGAAATAAAGAGTGAGGCTATGACTTCAAACTCACACCTTTTAACTTGGCATGATAAACACGGTAATGAATTGGGAGTTACAGATCTTGCCTATGGTGAACAACTCCTACTTCGCACGCCCGCTGGCACCTTTTTCCCATCGCGGATTGACGTAAATCCGAAAACCAAACGTAATATTATTCAGGGTCAACCAAGTATTGGAAATCCTGGGGAACCCTGCAACCCAATATGGCATGCATCTCTGCATATTCCTGGTGTCAAAATTCCCAGTTCAGCTGACCCCTCACCAGATGATTCATGCATCCATAAATTAAACGGTGGTGTATTGGGGTCTTCCTTGTTGAGATACGATATTGAAAGAAGGCAGCAACCACAGATTCAATCCGACGTGCTTATGGAAGAACGACGACGCCGGCGGACGCTTTCTAACAATGACGTTATGAGTAGAGAAATTGATGAATGTGCACCTAAATTAGCTCTTACTTTAAAAGGTGCTCTTGATACCGCTGGGGTTACGGGCCGCATAACGCGGATTGAATTTAGCCATGAATTCCGTGGAGTTGCTTGGATAATCTTGCGATCGGGACTGAAGGACGAGGATGTAGAAAAAGCCGAGTTAGCAGCGCAGGCCGGGCTGGCAGGTCATTGGACGAGTTCAGCTGTTTCAAAGTCAACGGATGAACAGCCTGGTTCAACACCCCACTCCACAATTGAAGCACCATGGAAGGGTGATATATGGCCGGAGTTGTCTGCTGGCCTACAGATAGGTCTTAGACAATCTCTACCTGGATGGGAATACTTTGGACGCGTGATTGCGTTTGAGCCTTCTGCTGCCGCGGCAAAGCTGTCCGTTAAAGCTGTTGTGTTTTTTACAGAACCGCTTCCAACTCAAGGAACCGTGAGTGATGCAATCAACTCCCTTGTATGGGACAAAGAATTATTGCGATCCGCCTTGAAACAGTGTCGACTTTCACTTGAGTCTATAGACGATCCAATCAAACTATCTATTCAGGCTGGAACACTTTGGGAAAGAGAAACCAAAGCGAACGGAATCTCTAAGGCAAATCAACTTGTTGCCCAAATGCTAATTGCACTGGAAAACGTGCGTGGCTCCACATCGGTGCCTTGGTTTGATCAGTCAGATGATCCTGAATACCCCATCGTTGATCCATTTAGTGGCGACTTAAATTCATTGCTTACCCTGGAGGAGCAAGACAAACTAACTAAAGAGTTGCAAGATCCTAAGAACAAGGTTTGGCACAATTGGTTGCTTGAAACCAAACATACATTCGTTAAGCCTAGCCCCGAATTAAAGCCGTTAAACTTTCATAAGTGGTCTGACAACTCCAACTGCGTTAAGGATCGCTTTGGCGATTCACCCGAGTCGATTCCAGGGACGCAACCAAATAATTACGCTTTGCCTGATGCAACGCGAGTTGATTACGCGCTTGCAATACAAATTGAAAAGCATTTTGGCTATCCAAACCAACTAGCGCATACTGGGCTATTTGTTTCAACTGAAGTGCTGGCTCTTCTTCAAAAAGTAAACCGCTTTGCACATTCCATGCATGGATTCGCTCTTTCGAATAGCAATACATATATTGACAATTCGTGGGTAATTCGAGTATCTGCACCTGCCCTAAAGAATATTGCGTTGTCCATATTGCGAACGTATCACCCCAAAAAAGAATCTTCTGGTGAAAAATTAAATCCGCGCGAAATTGTTGAGGGGCTAACAAGCTACGTGCAAAATGCAATTCCCTATCGACTAATCAGCGATTTACCTGACGATAAAAGTCGGTGGGAATATAGAACACCGTTACTTACTTTAATACAAGGCGGGGATTGTGATAGTAAAAGTATGCTGCTTGCTGCGCTCATTCGAAGCGTGTGCCCAGCATTGCCGATCGCATTGGTTCATATTGAATCTAGTGAACCCCACGCAATACTTGCGGTGAGTGGAATTTCAACTGACTCCAACGAAAGTTGTACAGAGATTAAGGGCACGCAGCATGTCCTTATTGAATCAACCTATGATTGGGACATTGGACACTTAAGCCCAGATTGCGAAATGGACACTATCAAGGCATATCCAATCGCAAGTCTAGAAACATAAGACCGCATAATTTTGCTTTAGTGAAAGCCTGCTCATCGGGAAATTTATTACCTACATTTCACCACAAGAAAAATCACGGCACCCACTCCAATAATTAAGAAAATGATGCCCAAGACCAAGTCGGACGCTTCCTTCTTCTTTGCGGCAGCCAGTGCTTGTTCAGTGGATGCGACTTGCTCTTTCAATGCGTTGATCGTTGCGGATTCTTGCGCAATCTTTTTAAGTTCGCCAGCGACTTGCCCTGAAGCGCGCTGATATTCCGGCTTGGGTTGATCACCTTTGTTTATTCTGGCGGTCGAATCCGAGGCTATGCCGGTCTGTTTTAAATCAGCGATGGCAGAATTAAATTTCTTCGTAAGCCCATCAACATGATTAGCATCCTTTATTGCTTGCTGGTAAGCCTCCAAGGCCGCCTGGTACTCCGCGTTGATCAGGTAGGTTGATTTCATGGTTTAGAAATGTAAGGTTGTGGCATTTGCCTGATTGACAAGTGAGCTGGAGCGTTGAGCAGCCGCTTGAGAAACGTTACATAAGTTTCGGCTTAAGTCTGCGCAACTAAAGGATCTTTGACGTTCTTCACGGCTCTCAGCCAAATGATACAAGTAATTACCCTCTACTTTGCCGTAATTTTGAAAAACTTGACGGGCTTTTTGCAACAACAGATCCGCCTCAAATACTGAACTTAAAGTTGACGTAAGTTGGCTTGGCAAGGAATCTTGCAAGAGAACTAATTCCGAAAGGAACATTTTACTTACAAGACGGCCTCGCTCGTCATGCCAACTAGCTTGAGTTTCCTGGTTGAGCACTTCCACAGTGCGTGTGGCTGCAAACAAGCCATCCAATGCCGGGAAATTATTCGTGTAATTCATAATTGATTTGCCGCATTAAAATCAAGGAGTGCCTGCGTGGCATTTGCTAGGTCTAACCGCATACGCGCCACGGTATTGGCACCACCCTCGCTGGTGCCAAATGCATTGGTGAGGTGGCTTTTTCCCTTTAGAAGCTCTTTTTCGCTGCCATCCATAAGCTTTTTCATTATTTCGGCAAAGTCGATAAGTTTTATTGCGCACGCGAGTGACTGCTTTGCCTGATCAAGAGATTGATTCGCCAAGGCCGCTGATTCCTGCGCCGCGCTGGAACCGTCCTTGGCCCGCGCCAAAGCCGCCTGGCTCTCTGCAACCGAAGTGGAGGCCGTCTGTACCGCTAATTGACAACTTAGAACATCCTCACTTGCAAGGCTAAGTAACTCCATTGCGCGCTGTACTTGTAAATGCGCCTGTTCCACTTCCATTTCACGCGCTTCGACAACATCCCTTAAATGCATAACCTGACCGTAAAATCTCGAACAGTCTTTGCGATTGCCATCTTTGTCGCGGTATGACTCGCAATTATCTAAAGCACTTTCCGCACGAGATAAATCTTTTATAGCCTGATTCAGTTTATTATGACAAAGACGAAGATGATCTTCGGCAGACAGCAGTGCAGCGCGACATTGATTTTCCTTGGAGTGCGCTAGCGAATACTTGCCTCGCCACTTTAGTAAACATGCGTCTGCTTTATAACGGGAAAGCTGCGCAATTTTAGAAGTTTCTTTCGCGCAACTGCGAGCCGCTTCTGCAATTCCTACTGCCGCTTCAGAATCATTCAGAGCAATTTGCGCATGTAGTTTGGCTTGTTCTGCCCTAAATGCGGCCGAACACACTATCCCCTCGGCCTCCCGAAGACGACTCACAGCCAAACGAAGTTGGTAGTCACACTCACGCGTGGCATTCCCGGCTGCTATCGACCATCGCTGGTACGTTGAATCGAGTTCTTGAAAAAGTGCGAGGAGAATTTCTGGTCGATACGAATTCATCGTAATCCGCTTTACAAACCTGGAGCAGCCGAGTCCAACTTGGTTAGTTCTGAAATTCGTTCATCTAACAAATTACGAATTTTATGTGAATTATGAATGTATTCATTGAACGCTTGCTCAGTTCGTTGCCAGTGATCGCGGAAATGGTCTGCTCCGGATCCCTCATAGGTTTGACTAAATGCCGCCCAGACACCATGTAATTGGTGAAATTCCTGTTCCAAATCCACGGCGTGCCTAGTCAGGACCTGAGAATAATCATTCATTCCCCGTAAAAGAATTCGGATATCAACGGCCATGCAGATACCCTTCTATCGCGCGAAGTTTTTGATTCATAAAATATTCATATGCCGGCCGTTCCTTTGCCAAGTAACGCTTCATCGATTCATCAAATATGCCCCAAGTTGCATCGTAACGACGTCGAAACTCGTCCTGCCAAATGGGCGAGATGGCTTCATGTTGGCGCTGAACATCTTGGCAAGAGGCGTTCAAGCGCTCGTTAAAGCGCTCCAACGCACGATGAAAGATCATCATTCTTTCTGCTGTTTCGTCCAGACTCATGATGGAATTTTCGTTTTTGTAACGACCTTTGCCATGGCAATTACCGCGAAAACAATGCCTGTTTCTGGACCATGGCATATATATGGTTTAAAAACAACTTCAGCGTTTCGCTGCTGATCATAGAGCAGTGCTCGGACAGGTTTAGATTCCATTCGATTCAAATTGGCCGCCTTTGGAGATCCAAGAAGATCAAACGAAGATTTTTCGTCAATCTGAAGACATATTCTGTAGCGAAACAGTTCAATCATGCGACGATCAAGAATCTGCCAAAGACTAGAAGCACTACCGACGCTAATCACAACATGAATACCGAGTAGCGGTCCCTCATGATAAATTCGTCGAAACTTAGCGCCCATGGGTGAATCAGATGCGGATATTCCCACGCCTGAGCGATGCAAACACTGTACGCGCTCAGGCTCACTAAGAATGATGAGCACAGTCTTCTCTGACATTAATTCCGCATCACCAAGCCCCTTGCGGCGATCCAACTCCATAGATAATTTTTCAATAGATTCTTCAGCCAGCCTACGGTCGGCTACTACATTCACTGTTGAACCATACTTGTTACAAAGGGCGATTGAAGCCGCTGCAATAGATCCATGCCAGCGTGTTTGTGGCTGGGCGAAGTCCAATATCTCTAAATGTAAAGCAGCACGTTTTTGCAAGATCGCCGAAGAGGCAATAGCAACCAAAATGCCATAGCGCTCCATATCGTGTTCGGCGCTAACAATTAATGCGTTATCACCCGATCGCCTTCGAAACACAAATGAGGCGTACCCACGGACTGAAAATGATTTTCCAATAACAAATGCCGTAGGGTGATCCTCATGAAGCCACGAAGATTCTCCAAGCCCCTGCTGTTTACATTTCACAAGGGCGGCCATTTTTACTGGATCAGAAACCACCGCTTCATTGTCAATTAATTCACGAATAAACGGAGAGGAAAGCAATTCTGGTTCAGCCAAGCCATCAAGAATAATCGGCGCTGGCGTTGAGATTCCGGATGCGATGGCCTTGGTCGCAAGTTGTTGTAAAAGCTGACTTCGTTGACTCACTTCAAGCATGGCAACTCGCCCCGTAAAGCATTCAGCAATATCTGGACTACGGACAACAATCTTTCCAGCTACATCGCACTGTTTCAGCAAGCTGCGTTCTGTTGAAGTACCAAACATTTGTTGACGATCAATTTGATCCGATTCCAGTTTAAGACCCAGACGCAGCGGAATGCAGTTAAAAATTGCATCGGCGTGTTCCATCCCTGCTGCTTCGTATTTTTGTGAGGCAAGCAGAATTTGGATGCCCGCGGCACGTCCTTTTTCCGCAAGCTGCTTCAGCAGTTGTGAGGCAAGCCCTTCCCTGTCATTGTTAAAAATGCCTTGATACTCATCAATAAGCAATAGAATTCTTGGCAGTTTTTCCGCGCCCGTCATCCTTCGATAGTCAGCCAAACTCTGGGCGCCAGTTGACTTAAACAGTTCATAGCGACGGGAAAGTTCATCGCTTAATTCACCAAGGATACTTCGAGCAAGTTCCGGAGACGAATTTGAGGAAATAACTGCTGTATGGGGAAGCTTGTGATATGGAGCTAGTTCCACACCTTCTTTCATATCAATGATGTACATACGCAATTCTTCAGGCGAGTAACGCGCTGCTAGACCACAGATAAGAACGTGCAGGAATACTGATTTTCCACTTCCAGGACTACCCGCAATAATGCCGTGCGCGCAAGTAGTTTGTTGACGAGAACCAAACCACAGATCAATTGTGTCGTGGGCGCCACGCAGTCCAATAGATGTTTCAATGTAATCAATCGAAGATTGAGTCCACCATTTTTCAGGCGGGGGCAAAATCCGGTGATCCGTGAAGGCAATAACGCCAACATCTTGTCTCTCCATTTCACGGGCACGATCAAGTGCGGACTTCATAGATTCTGAATCGGGCAACTTATCTAGTAAAAACTCAAAGCCATCACCACCCTCACCATTTGCGTTTGCGCATAAATCGACGATGGTGGCGGGATCGAATGTCAATTCTTCAGCCTTCATGCCAGCGGGCAAGGGATGGTCCTTATTCCACTCCACAAATACGTAAGTTCCATTCTGTGGACCATTGGTTGCCACTGCCTGAAGCATTTCAATTGCGCGCCGGTCAAACCGCTTTGGAAAGTCAGCAACAAAAACAAGTTGAAGTTTCTCAGAAGCCTGTGTGGCGGGATCTAGCTTTTCAAAAGAGTCGGCGCGGGGATTGAGAAAGTTAGATTGGATGCGGTGAAAGCCTTCTTGAACCTTTTTAAGATCGGTACATGCATCACCTGTGGTTTCACCACGATGTGACAAAGAACCCGCAACAGAGATGAATGCGTTGCCGCTGTTGGCGGGATCTATAAGAAAATATCTCACGCGTTGCGGAAGAACAAATACAGTTCGCAACAAAAGTGAAAGAAATACTTCACGCGCGCTAGGAGCAGTTTGATTGTTGCAAGACAAAATAATTCCGCGGTAATTGCCAACAAACGGTATTTCCGCTGGTAAACCAACCTGCTTATTTTTCTGATGTCTATATTGACCAAACGGAATAGTCGCGGGCAGAATTGCGGCCTCTGTAGGCTGCCAGGCCTGAAGGGCTTCATCTAAAATAACTGGGCGTAGTCCAAGAGCCCTGGCTTCGCCAAGAAGCACAGTCGCCTTAAGACTGTTCTTTGCATCAGACAGCACCGTACTTTTGAACGCATCGCAGATCTTTAAAAAGGAATCATTCCAACCAAGTAATGTTTCGGCTGATTTCCGAAAGCTAGCGCTGGTTTGTGTAAGTTGCGTCTGTAGATCGTCAAGTTTTTTTTGAATTTCAGTTGATTTGCTCATGGGTGTTTTTTTAATTTAATAAGCCGATTTGAATGTTACCAAGGCATGTCAAGCGACTAAGAAAAAAACCTTTGTTTGCCTAGTTGAGTTTCATAAATACACGCCCTCGTTGTGACCCCTTACTGAATGGCGTGACTAACGCCTAGAAACGATGCTGTACAAATGAGAGATAAGAAGTCCCACGTGCACGACCCCCAATAGCATTGTAAATGCGATTAAAATAAACCAATTCATATGCGTATCTAAATTACTAAATTGGTTGATTTGGCCAATTGATACGAAAGAAAAAAACGAATCTTGGAAACCCCATCCGAACGGACTCGCATTTTCGGTCAATTTGTCTATATCGAAAGTTGGACGATCTACACATCCCAGCAACCAACTCAGCGCAAATATCCAAACTGCAGAAGCGACAGTAAGCCTGGCAATACTTCCCATCAGGAAACAAACATAGAGACGTGGCATATAGAAAATAATTGACCATATCCATTCCCAACACTCCAGAAATTTATATAACAGTTTATCTTCATTATTGAATCGCCACTTTAAAGGCTTGTACGTACGTCGAACATCAAGGCGGCGTTCCTTTTCAAGCAAAACAGCTTCGGCGTCAATCTGATGATGCGCATTATAGATTGGAATTAAATGATTAATGATTGATAATTGGGCAGCAATATTTGCTACTGGGTTTTTTTTAATATCACCAGTCAATTTATCAACAGATGATCGAATCTCACGAAATCTTTCTTGAGTGGAATTCTTAAATAATGTCACGCCAAGAAATTGCACTTCCGCGGTCACTTCAAGTTCATGTTTTAATGCAAGCGCTGCGATTGATGTGGTTGGAGTTTTATCGCCAAGCAATTCCAAAGCATCAGTTGCCATAACTGCGCCCTGAATTGCGGAAAGTGAAGAAGTTAAAGTCTCACCGTCTTTGGCAATCCTAGAGGCCCGCGCTAAAAGAGTTGTGGAAACCTCAAGAAGTCTGCCAGGGGCACTATGCCCCCCAGATTTGTTTTCCAAATTATCACATTTAGAATGAGTGTAACTTGTTAAGTTCCTCTTGGACATGTCCTGACTCCAGTTACTTAAAATTCCAAATCCAAAAAAACCTTTTACTGGCTTTGAAATCTTTCCATTGGGATCTGTCCTATTGTCCTTGGAAAGTTGTTCAATATAATTTTTATTTTCGTCGTCATTAGTGTCAGAATCAGATGCGGTCACAAAAAGACGCTTGCTAGCGTCATTTAATTTTGGCAATCTTTCAGCTCTGTCTTCTAATTTAGATAGAGAGCCGAACTCCTTGGTTCGATCTGGGAAATTTAAATGAAAATCCTCAAATGTGAGATCAATTTTTATGTCGGCTTTAGAATCCACTCCTAGAAGACTTTTGGCAACCGTCTGAGAATCAATTGGAAAACATCGCCATCCAAATCGATATGCGGCCATTGAATTGAAATAGGTAAATTGCAATTCGTCATCTAAAGCAATTGCAAGAAGAGGTCGCTCCTTCATTTTTTTGCAGTGCCCATCGTTTTTTGTCTTGATCTGCTTTCGCACATATTCGCGAAGGCCAGATCCATCAAATAAATTGTTGACTGGTTCTCTGTAAAAGGAATCAAGATCGTGAAAATATCTTAAATACTTTATCTCACTTTCTTTCTCTGTCTTTGCGTTTATCAAGCCGAAGACCCAACGCACATCTGGAAATGTTAATATCAACATTGCAACTAAACAGCCCCAACCCCCAGCTTCCTTCAATGGGTCTAAAGACGATAAGTCTATGTAGTCAACTATGACTGCTAGTTGAGGAGCATTCGTTGTGGGTAGTTGCTCAGTGCGATTTTCTAATATTGCCGCAATTTCCCGAAACACTACCACGACATTAAATGAATTATTCAACATTTCGGGTTGCACAATTGAAGACTTCAATTCAACATAATCTGAATTTTTTAGCTCCATTTCCTTAGCAACGCCTTCGAGAGCACTAACAGAAACTACGCTTTGTGCCAATATATGAACCTGCATTTGGATTCCTTTTAATTCAAGCCGTCAGTCAGTCGATGCTTTGGGAGAAGAGGGTCGCAAGCGTTGAGCGGTGGCCAAGGCAATCTTAAGATCAAGTTCATCTATACAAGGTATGGGTACGCTTGCTGGAACTGTTGTCAAAAGTCTTTTGATTAGATCCGCAGCTTTTGTTGCACTGAGAGTTGAATCGCCTGTCAATAATTTCATTGCCGGGTGAATTAATACCTCTCCCTCAGGGCACTCGACAGAAATGCGTTTGGTAGCACGAATCGAAGATAAGACCATATTGGCCACAAATACAGACCATGCTGCCTGTGCCCTAAATATTTGGCCTGTCCACTCGGAGGATGCTTCAGCATTTGGGTCATAAGAGCGCAATACTTCAAGCACTTTAATCATCGTTGGTGTACCTACCACAGCAACGCCGTCCAAAGATCCTGGGACTTTAATGACTTGTGGATTTGACACAGACCCGTACGCCGCACTACTTTTATTTAAAATAGAATGTATGTGACTAGGCGTCAAATATTCCAAATCTGGATGTTCCATCACAGCTTGACCGATGCAATTTTTAAGATCTCGCAGATTTCCTGGCCATTCTTGCGATTGCAACAAAGAGATCGTTTCTGGCAAAATCTTTCTTCGCATGGCTCGCCCGTGTTCATCTTCAGCCTGACGAGTGAAGTGTTCTGTCAGAAGAGGAATATCATCCTTTCTATCACGCAGCGGAGGTAGCCACAAAGTTCCTGCCTGTCGCAAACGACCTATTAGATCTTCACGAAATCCATCGCCGCGTGCCGCACGATTCTCAATATCTATGTTTGTTGCTGAAATCACTCGCACATCAACTGGCCTAGCCTTATCACGCCCAACAGGATGTATTTCACCTGTTTCTAGAACTCTTAAGAGTTTGGATTGCAATTCTGTATTTGCATCGCCAATTTCATCAAGGAACAAAGTGCCATGATCAGCAACTTCAAATGCTCCTTGGCGATCAGCAATCGCACCAGTGAACGATCCTTTTGAGTGACCAAACAACTCACTTTCCGCGATATCGCGAGAAATACTTGCTAGAGACCTAGCTTCAAAGGGCTGGTCTGAACGGGCACTTGTATTGTGAATAAATCTTGCAAAAAGCTCCTTACCAGTACCTGGCTCGCCGCGAATGAGCACACTTCCAGAAGTTTCAGCCATTAACCTTGCCTTGCGTAACGCAAGAAGCAAACTTCTACTGGTTCCAACAATGGGACCAGAGAAATCTGGAACAAGCGCGTGACGCTTTAAATACTCGCGCAATTTTAATGGGGAATCGTGAGTGTCGCGTGCCAAGAAACCACAAGCATTCAATTCACTGAAGGTCAAATTTACATCTTCTCGCGACTTGCTGGAAAGAATCACAACGGGTAGTGCCGAGTCCACCTCTCGAATTGCACGCAATATCTCTATCCCAAAATAATTATTTGGATCATTATCCGTTGATTGACCCTCAGGCATTCCCACCGCACGACGATCACTTTGCTTCGTAACAGTTCCAGTGTAAAAGCATAGATCTAGAAGAATCATCGCCCAAGGCTGTTTCGAACCTCTTTCGTCCTGCCACCCACCCACGACCGCGCTTACACATCCATTTAAATCATTGGTAACGGTATCCCCAATCGCAGCTGGATCAGGAAGTTGCCCACGAAAAAAAACGGCTTCGGCACAAGGATCCTCCAGAAGTTCAGTTTTAGCAGCACCATGTTGCGTGATATCTTTCAGGCCAAACTTCTCGCAAAGAGTAGTGCGATCATGGTTATAACTTCCCGGAACCGCACGTCCAAAGAAGTCATCTATGACCAACACCTGTGGTAATTGAGTGCTCATAATTAAATTGGTCCATGGCATGAAGGGAAATCATGCAGATGACTACAAAGCGAACGGCACTGTGACTCAACTGCGACTCCGTCAACTATGGTCGATGCGAGCAAGTCTGTGATGTATTGAATGAATTGGAGACCATCTTGAACCCATAAATGTACCGACCTTAAATCAAGCCACTCTTGATGTAATTGCTTGGCGAGTGATATAATTTCTAATTCAGGAAACTGCGAGCCAAGAACATCTCGATTGATAAGGTTTGAAGGCGTGCATGATTGTTCATAACTTATGAATAATTTCTTTAAATCAATATGAAGATGTTCCCATTCGCCACGCAAAAATTCGACTTCTTGTTCAACTACATCTTGGCGATTCAGTTTAGAAGCGCGAACCAATCGCTCCGCATGTAGCAAAAACTGGTTCTTAAGTGACTGATGATTTAACTGACGCCGTTCTAGATTCCAAGCCTGACTCGATTCCGGCATTGAACTCTTAGTGCTCATTTGTCGACGCCGTTTTTCTTAATATCTTCTTCTAATTTTTTATATAGCATGTTTGCTACATCAGCAATCGAAAGTTTTGACCCATTTGACAATTCATTACAAACGGAACTTAGCAACGGGTGATCATTTGGAAATTCTCCGCGAAGCCAAACCTTGTCTAACTTGAGTCGGTTAACCCGATCCTGATCTTTACAAACCCAGCATCGAATGAATAACGCCACTTTATCGTGGTCAATGACCGGCTTTTTCACAAGTATGGAGGGCATACTTACGTGGTTATCTCCGCACTTCACCCAATCAACTATGTCTTGAATCTCTTTAAAAGTTGGACCTTCTGTGCTACTTATCGCTTTTTGTATCCAGTAGATCTTTTTTTCCAGATCACTAACTTGGGGATTGCCCCCAGTGAAACTTATAGTGGTGAAATTCTCAGCGACATTCTTCAATTTATCTTTATCAGTATGGTGCAGAAATAAAATGCTTGTTGATTCACTTATTTGCTCTTTAGCAGGATCCACCGTGTCAAATGTAACACCCATAGCTTGAAAACGAACTTGTATATGAGGTCTCCAGAAATCTCTCCTACGACCATCATCGCTATCAAATACCGTAATCAACATCATTACACGCTCCGAAATTTAAATTTAATTTCGTTATCTGCTTCTCGTTCATTATCCAGCACGCAATAAGTTGTTATTGATTCTTTATTGGCATCATCAAGTGAGAATCTAGAATATTTCGCAAATTCAGAAATTGCCTTAGTTAGGTCTCCCGTTTTTTCATTTGTTTTTTGCTTCTGAAGAAAATTATCTACTGGAAAATTACAAAATGTTATACATAGCTCTGTATCAGATAGTTCTACTTTCTTAATCTCGACTTTCTTCTCATCGCTTTTCTTCAAAGACAAAGCGTAAAACATGTCTGTCAGAGACTTCATAGTTTTTTTTGAGTCTTCATGAGTGCCTTTCCCCAGAATTGCGATTTCTTTAGAAAACTGAAAATTATTAACTTCTGGAAATTCGAAATAAGCCGCAGCAACAATCGCAATCTGATTTAAACCAAACCCTTTACTACCGTCATCATCGTGGCAACTCGCAAAAGACCCGACCATTCTTTTAAGTATTTCATGTAGTTCATTTTTTTGGGTGGCAATAGCGTGTTGGTAAAGCCATGCGTTCTTATCTAAAACAGCTTCAATATGTCTTTTTAATTTCTCATTGAGATTATTATCAAAGCCATGCGGAACTACTGAGTTGGGACCAAACCATTTCTCATGTATTGCCGTTGCAGGAAATAATTTATTAAAGATCTGTTGTTGGACAAAAGCTTGGACGCCCCCAGTATTATTTGCATGTTTCGCCGCAACCAACTGTGCCAACAATAACAATCGTGTCGACATTTTTAAAAGATTGTAATCGCAATCATCTACCGGACTTTCTGTAGAACAAATCAGAAAAATAGCGCCGCCGGTTTTAACGTCATCATCACGGAAATCTTTTAAGTAGGGGACGGCGCATCCAACTATATTTTTCTTAAATCTTTCGCTGCATATTCTTATGAAATTTTGAAATCTTCCATGGATTGTTTCGCTTTCGATGTTTTCTCCACCACTGCTTTTTCCTAAAAAAGCTTCAATATCGCTACTAACTATGGTAGCTTTCGAATCTGTTTTGTTTGAATCAATTGTCTTACTCTTGGCAAAAAAAGGATCCTGTTGATTATAAAATGCAGTTTCTGGAACTAATGGACCGATGTTTTTTTCTTCATTGCATATTTGAATTTCTTGGACGATATTTTTATATGTACTAAGATTCTTTGGATTTGCCGCCGCAAAGAGAGAGCAAAAACCCCGTTTATCTTTGTCAGTTTCATGTTGGCCGAAGGCACTAAGTTCTACTATCTCAATACAGTACTTATGCTTGATTATAGTTTCAACCCTGCTTTGCACTTCATCGAATAATTGCTGGGCTAGTTTTTTTGTGTGCGGGTGGACTGCCTCTTTCATTTTTTCATAGTCTTCATCAGACTTCGTCAATTTCGTAGTAATTAACTCATAGAGCATTCCAACTGGTAATTCTACTGATTCAATAGGCATCTCAGGCATCCTTTCGTTTACTGCACTCAACAAGGGTTATTGATCTAGTCAATGCTTGCATTGCTTCACTCTGCGGATCTCTGGGGCGTTCTTCCAAAACATTTACAATACGACTTATCCCTGCCTCTGGCCCCGGAGTCATAAGGGCGATTCTATCTGATAAAAGAACTGCCTCATCAATATGGTGGGTTACAAAGATCACAGTTTTTCTAAATTCCCGCCACAGATTTCCAAGCAATTCCTGCATATTGCGACGCGCAAGATAGTCCAATGCCGCGAAAGGCTCATCCATGAGCAATACTCGAGCGCCATTGGCGAGTACTCGTGCAATGGCGACTCTTTGTTTCATCCCGCCTGAAAGTTGGTGGGGGTACAACAGTGACGCATCCTGAAGCCCCACGCGGCTAAGCCATTCTTGGGCTTGGGCGCGGCGGACATGACTTTCAATCCCCGCAAGTTTGGGACCAAAGGCAACATTGTCGATCGCTGTAAGCCACGGGAAAAGCGAGGCTTCTTGAAATACCATTCCAACATCAGTTCTTGGTTGCCTAACCAAACGTCCACCTATATGCACTTCACCCGACGATGCCGGCTGTAGCCCCGCAATAATTCGCAGCAGCGTGGATTTGCCACACCCTGATGGTCCGACGATTGAAAAGAATTCGCCTCCGGGGATGTCAAGATCAATTTTCTGAAGAACGACATAGTCGACTCCGTCTCTTGTCCATGTCTGCTGCACACCGCGAACATGAACGTCGATAGCCATATCAATAGGTGGATTTGAAAGGTTCATCGCTATTACTCCCGATTCGATGGCCACCACAAGACCTTCTTCTGTATGAATCGCAGAGCCAGGTCGCAAAAGAACCCGGTTCCACCAATCAAGAACATGCCTAACAAGATTAATCGATTATCAAACAGGTTTCGACCATTCATAATGACTGCGCCTAAACCGTCTCGAAGTCCAGTCATTTCGCCCGCAAGTACCGCCATCCATGCGGCTATAAAGTTGATTCGAAGATTTGAGAACACCGCAGGCAAAATTGATGGAACAATAACGAATCGCCAAGTTTGCAACGGCGTCGCACCAAATAACGCCGCAGCTTCTAGTCGTCGTTTCGGCATGTGATTGATTGCTTCAACGCATCCAATGGTTAATGTGAAAAAGACCCCCATAAACACGATAAATATGGCCGCAGTGTTTCCAATACCAAATACAACAAGAGCTAGTGGGATCCACGCCACTGGCGCTACTGGGGCAACAAGCGAGAGCACGGGCATGACACAAAGCCGAAACTTTCCTGAAACTGCGATTCCACATCCAACGGCCACCGCCGCTATGAACCCAAGAAATAAACCCGCGCTCACGCGCCACACGCTCGCCAGAATCGCGGCATGGATAGATGTTGTCTGACTTGCCAATCCAATCTTGAAATCTGAAGAAATGGAGGATATGAAAATACTGGGTGGCGGAAAAATCTTGGCTGCCATTAATTCGGTCCGGCCAAAAAGTTCCCAGACGCCCCAAATTACAAGAATGCTGATCGTTCCAAAGAGAAATTTTTCCTGCCAACGATCTTGCATTGAATCATCTTAAGTGATTCGAGGACAATTCGCTCTTGTGAAAATTATTTGCTTGGAGATGGTTCAATAGTTTTTAATATTGTCAGATCCATGACTTCGGATTTCGGAGCTTTGATGTAGCCCATAGTCACCATATCATTGATTGCTTTCATCACACCCTCCTTGTTGGGTGTAAGTCTTGCTTCTTTTGGGCCTGAATTGAAGGCTTGAAGCAACACTTCGGGTGGAACTTTGTAGTACCCACCGTTCTTCAGAAGAGCCACTGCTTTTGCCGGATCAGTCACAATGAGATCAAATGCTTTTTTAACGGCACGAAGATAGGCCTCTACGGTTTTTGGGTATTTCTTAAGAAAACTTTCCATGACCGCGGTTGTGCAATTTGGCGTACCCATACCCCAGACTTCACTGTTGTCAGTAATTTTCTTTGCTCCGGAATTTACAATCAAATCGGTGGTATATGGCTTTATAAAACTAAGAATATCTACTTGCTTGGTCTGGAAAGACTGAACCATTGCGAGCAAGTCATTAAACCAAACCATTTCAAAATTATCATACGACATACCATTATCTTTAAAGCAGCGATAAAGAATCATTTCAAGTGTGTCCCCCTTTAATGCAGCTACTTTTAACTTTTTGGTGGGATTTGCCTTGACATATGCCGCAAGAGCTCTTGGAGAATCTATATTAAGATTGCCTTGAGCAATGACTTCCATAATGCTCAAACCGCCCGCAGAGGAGATAATACGAATGGGTATTCCACTGTTCTCGGCGAGATATGGAAGCGTAAATGGATTAATGCTAATCTGAAGACTTCCTCCAGCAAGCGCTGCATTGTTGTCACCAGGATTTGGGAAGAATGTCGTTTCAACATCCATTCCTTCTTCCTTGAAATAACCAGCTTCCTTCGCCACAAACATGGGAGCCATGTCGAGCGCTACTAAATGCCCAATTTTAATGGTGCCGTGATATACGCCATCATTTACCTCGCTGGCCGTAGACCTCAAATTAAAATAGGCAGTGGCAGCAACAACGGCGATAGCAATGATTATAAAAGTAATTGACTTTTTCATAGTTGGGTCTCGAGGTTAAATAAATAGGAAATAGATGATAGCAGAGTCTTAAAGCAATCAGCGTGCCAAAGTGCATATTTTAAGCAGGGCAAATAATTACTCATCTCTTGCCCTAAATGAATGAACTTTCCTGTTGAAACACGAACAATATGCGCCCTGCTCCAAAAAAGTACAGAAACTTAGGAATTATAGTTGCAAGTTAGATACTTTTAGTTTCATGCTTGGCTGTAGTCATTTCACCTAATTGCAATTCGGGCGTTATAGTTCGAATAAGAAATTTGATTCTGAGCTAAAGCGGGAATGATAAGTAGAAATAAATTCAATAACACTAGGTACAACTAATCCCCCATGTTCCTACCCATCAGCGACGATAACCCACACGGAAAATTTCCGGTTGTAAATTACTTGCTGATTATCTCATGCATCGTGGTATTTGTATGGGAAGTGTCGCTGCCAACTCATCAAGCCCTTGAAGCCGCGATATATAAATTTGGAGTTGTTCCAAGCGATCTAATCAAGACCCAGCCGTTTGTTATGCCGCGCCCATTTGAAATGCTCACTATTTTCACATCCATGTTCATGCATGGCGGTTGGATGCACCTGCTGGGCAACATGCTCTTTCTATGGATCTTTGGCGACAACATTGAAGCCTCCATGGGATCGTTCCGCTATTTGATTTTCTACCTGCTCTGCGGAGTTGCCGCCGCCCTTACACAAAGTTTCTCCGCGCCCGACTCCACCATTCCCATGATTGGCGCATCGGGCGCCATTTCTGGAATACTTGGCGCTTACTTTGTGCTGCACCCACTGGCCAATGTGCGCGTGCTGGTGTGGTTTATTATATTTGTCACAATTTGGCACATTCCCGCTTTCCTGGTGCTTGGTTTTTGGTTTGCGGCGCAGTTTATTAGTTCAAGGCAAGTAGATCCTGGCGAGCCTGGAATTGCCTTCATGGCGCACATTGGTGGATTTGTGGCCGGCGCGGTGCTTGTTTGGTTCTTTAAAAAGAAAACGGTCCGCGCCTTTGCCGCCGCCGAAAGCCGCGCATTTTCCGTTGAGAAACGCCGCATTCATAAACCACAAATATGAATTGGGCATGCGGCGGGTCCATTATCCCCGCACCCTCCTATGCCGTTGCGTCGCGCAATGGTTTGTATACCTTAGATAGTGTCTTGTTCCGCCATGGGAGTTAGTGTGCCCGGACGCATCCTATTTACACCAAACTCATTCAGGAGGAATTATGAATAAGTTTCTTGCTTCAGCTATTGGATTTGCAAATGGCCTGCTTGCATTTTTTTTAATCGCCGGAGGCGGTTTATTTGGAACCCTGCTCGGTATCGGCACCATTGCGAATAAATCAGGTATTGATCTTCCTGCAGCGGTTGCCTCCCCACTTGTATTTGGAATACTTGGAACTTTCATCGGGCTATTTTCTGCTATTGCAATCTGTGGCTTCATGTCAGTCATGATTGATATACGCAATGAACTGGCCACTATTCGCAAGTCACTTGAAAATAAATAGTGTTCAGCCTGCCGCAGTCGCACCACCAAAGCCCTAAGCCCCACAGGCCGTGTCTAGCTTGATGAATTTGAAGCGTCTTCGAGTGCTTTCAGTTTTTCTGCTTGGTTATGCAATTCGACCGCCCTGCTCTTGCTATGCGCGGCTTCCTTAGCATTGGCACACAATTCATGCAGCCTTGCCACTTGCTCGCATGCATACGCGCACAAGAACAGTGTTGCAGAATCAAGGCGTTGCTCAATTTTATTAACGGAATCATCTTGGAATGCACCTACCAGCTTTGTGAGCAAATCTTCGGCAACGTCAACTGAATTCTTTGCGGATTCGACAAGGGCAAGTTCAATTTCGCACTCCATCACAGGTACCAGGTGGTGTAGCAATGACTCGGCTTCGCGTGGAATTAAACTAGGTATTAGAGCTAATTCTCCACCCATTTCAGCATAGAAGCGGTTATTCCCATGTTCCAAGCCAACCTCAAAGTTGCCAGCCTGAATCGCTACATCTCGGCACTTGGCCAAACTCCATAAATAGTCATTGGCTTGCTGCGGAGTTGGTTCTTGTGGTTGATCTAATACCTCAGCCGTTATCTCTAGGCTTTCTGTGTACTTCGCCAGCGCAGATTCATGCTGGCCCAATTGAAGTTCTATGCCCGCAACATTTTTTAGCGACACACTCACATCGCGGCGGCTCTCTGGCGTGCCAAGCTCTTGCTCTAAGGCGCGCCTTATGTTCAGGCTTTCTGTGAACTTCGCCAGCGCGGATTCATTCTTGCCCAATTGAAGTTCTATATCCGCGACATTGTTTAGCGAGCAACTAACTTCGCGGCGGCTCTGTGGCCTGCCAAGCTCTTGCTCTAGGGCGCGCCTTATGTCCAGGCTTTCTGTGTACTTCGCCAACGCGGATTCATGGTTGCCCAATTGAAGTTCTATGTCCGCGACCTTGTCTAGCGACACACTCACATCGCGGCGGCTCTCTGGCGTGCCAAGCTCTTGCTCTAGAGCGCGTCTTATGTCCAGGCTTTCTGTGTACTTCGCCAGCGCGGATTCATGCTTGCCCAATTGAAGTTCTATGTCCGCGACATTGTTAAGCGAATAACTCACATCGCGGCGGCTCTCTGGCGTGCCAAGCTCTTGCTCTAGGGAGCGACTTATGTTCAGGCTTTCTGTGTACTTCGCCAGCGCGGATTCATGCTTGCCCAATTGAAGTTCTATGTCCGCGACCTTGTTTAGCGACACACTCACATCGCGGCGGCTCTCTGGCGTGCCAAGCTCTTGCTCTAGGGCGCGCATCACTTCATGGATTTCCTGGTACTTCGCCAGCGCGGATTCATGGTTGCCCAATTGAAGTTCTATGTCCGCGACCTTGTCTAGCGACACACTCACATCGCGGCGGCTCTCTGGCGTGCCAAGCTCTTGCTCTAGAGCGCGCCTTATGTCCAGGCTTTCTGTGTACTTCGCCAGCGCGGATTCATGCTTGCCCAATTGAAGTTCTATGTCCGCGACATTGTTAAGCGAATAACTCACATCGCGGCGGCTCTCTGGCGTGCCAAGCTCTTGCTCT
>Ga0209190_1000107_pt1 | contig 54919 bp, 63 predicted proteins | sample M_140205_XF_Meta_FD_187315 | JGI IMG/M metagenome (GOLD analysis project Ga0209190, IMG submission 187315) | Freshwater microbial communities from Lake Montjoie, Canada to study carbon cycling - M_140205_XF_MetaG (SPAdes) (version 2) | ecosystem: Environmental > Aquatic > Freshwater > Lake... | reverse complement strand
CTGTCGCTTTGTAGCGCATGGAGTCAGTCTCAAAGTCGCCTTCCATAGACTTCTCCAAGCCACGACGCATCAACAGCTTCAAACCGTCTGGCGCATCGGTCTGGACCCACCAAGCGGTGGTAGACGTGATACGCGACAGATTGCCCTGACCTTCAGCCAGCAAGCCCATAGACTTGACCGGGTTGATGTCATTGTCAGCAGTGCCGCTGCGCAGTACAGACTTGAGTAGCACTTCGGCCTGGAACACATTGCTGGGTCCAGAAACGATTTTCTTTGGCACCAGACGAATACGCTTGCCGTTGTTGTCAACAGCGTTGCGAATCTGAACCAAAATCTGCTCAAGCGATGTTTGCGACAGAGCGGCAGCGGTAGTTAGCTGGTTGCTAAACGTACCACTGACAATCGGGTGGGCTGTAGACACCAAAGAAACACCGTCACCACCCAGATACGCGCTGTTGAAGGCACGGTTCAGGATGTTGGCAGCCAGGGTTTCCTTAGTCTCAATCAGCGACTGAGCCAAGTGCTTGGCGTAAGTCTGACCGATGCGGATGTGGTCACCGTCTTCAACGAGCACCTTGGTCAACGCGAAGGCCAAGCCAAACACTTTGTAAAGGTAACGCTGAATAAAGAGCACACCACCGCTTTGGTAGGTCACAGCCATGCCGTCAGGCAACTCAGGAGCCGCGCCGAAACCGTACAAGACGGGCTCTTCGTGGTAATTCCGAGGAATGCCTTTTTGCTCACGGAAGACCATCTTCCATTCGTCAGCACGTTGCTCATAAACGCCGTCGAACACCTCGTTCATAATCGGCTCAACAACCGACCTAAAGTCGGTACTGCGCATTGGGGTAGCCATTTGTCAGCCCTCCTTAGATTGAGTTAACAGCAGCTTTGTAGATATGCTCGTTGATACGAACAATGGCTACAATGTATGCGTCTGTTATGGAGTCGTTGATTTCGCCCGCAAAGCCAGTCAACTGGAATTGACCAGATGTGGTTTCGATGACGCCGATTTGGGTGTTTGACAACCCTGTTGAGGTGGAACCGCCAGGCGAGGCCACAACCCAATCCATCTGTTCACCAACGGCAGTTTGCATAGTCGTGGTGCCAGGTGTACCCGGATTAGAGTACTGCACGTTGAACAGAGTTTCCGGATCGTCATAGACCCAAGCCGTAATATCCGTTGCGGTTACTCCAGAAGGCCAGTACGATGATAGGGTTGGCTTGCCCAATGCATCGGTATATTGGCAGCCGGCAAAGATGCCGAGCAGCAAAATACCAGCAACAGTTCCTGAGCGAGTGCCGTCAGATGTGCCGAGTTGAACAGTACCTGCATCCACCAACTTTACGGGGTCTCCCTCGAAAATGTTGGCAGCGTAAGTGCTGGCGATTGTGTAGGCTTTAGGGCGCATCTGTCCACTGTTGTGGAAACTTGCCCTAAAACCAAAGGGTGCGCTAGTCGAGGACATTAGCTTTCTCCTAAGGGGTTAAAAGTCTGTCAAGCAAGATCAAACTGAGCTTGCCGCTTTTGTCCCAATTCTGTATTACCATCGCCCAGCGTCAACTTCGATTTAGATGATCGTGCTTGTTGCTCAAGGAAGTCAGCCGTATCGGTGAGCTTTTCCTCTTCGCGCAGAGGGGCATCGTGATGGGCTTCGCGCATGTACTTTTCGTACAAACTCATGGGCAACTTAAACGCAAGCATCTCATTGACCCCAATGAATCCGGACCAATCACCTGTTTTAAGGGTGGCGTATTCCCAGCCAGGAACATCTTCTGGCTTGATGGGCTGATAGCCCAAGCGGATACGAGTTTGGATAGAGTCACGTGGGTTCGTCGTTGTTAGCCAGCAAGGATGCCAGCCGGGCAGCTTTGGTAAGTCAGGTAACGAGGACTGGAAAAACTGTTGACGGAACATTTCAACTCGCTCATCATCGGACAACTCACGATTCTCAGTCGCCGTGCGGTCTTGCACAGCGCGTTGCTCGCGATTGTCACCAGCGGATTTCTTTAAGCGTTCGTCGGACATATTCTCGCTCCTTTCAGCGATTGTTGAGGATTATACCTCAATTTTTGAAAAATAAAGTTTTTTATGCTTGATTGCGTTGATTGCGGTCGTATTCTGCGTATCGAGCAGCGTATTTCTTGCGCAAAATAGGGTCATCCCACACCCCTGCCTCAATCAGAGCTTGCTTTCGTTCTGGATTGATGTAGACTTCATTGCGAGTTGAGGTTGGCGCGTGTTCTCGGCCAGAACCAACGACAGGACCGCCTCGTGCAACCCGTGTTTCGGTCTTAAACCGCTCCGGCAGGCGGCGAGCGGCACGACGTTTGAGTTCTGCCCAATATTCGTCAGACTTAGAGTCGTAGCCGTCCCTATTTAGCGATTGGTCAATTGCTAGAACAATTGCGCTATCCTCGTCACGCCCATTGACGTCATACCAAGGGTGGTCAGCCATGAAGTCCCTGGCGTGGTTCAGGGTAGCTTCATCAACTTGCTGTTGCGGCTTTACCGGCGCTTGTGAAGCCTGCGCTTTAATAGCATGGAGTTGATTGATTTTGGCCAACGCCTGGTCTCGGTACTTCAACGCCTGCGCCACGTCAGCACCGTTGCTTGACTCAATGGCTTTAGCGATGACCCGGTCTGACATTTCAGCCTCTTCTTGCGCACGACGGATGTGCGCGTCAATGTTCTGCAAGTCCGTCTGGTGAGCGCGCTGCTCCTGCGCCCCCATGCGACGTTCTAGCTCGTCATTGCGCTTGCGCAGGAAGTCTAGTTCTGTTTTGTCGCGAGTGATTGCCTTGTCTTTGCGGTCACGGCGCTCAACTTTCTCTAACCGACGCCGTTCACGGATTGCTTCCCGCTCAGAGTCAGTGCCGCTGTCTTCGTCAGCCTTAATTCGATCATCATCCTCATCGTCTTGAGGCGGTTTGTCTTCCAAAATGACAAGGTCTTCTAGAGGCTTTTTGTCCTCGTCGTTCTCGTTCAGGGTTTCAGCCATTTCTCATCTCCTTTCAGATGAATGCACGAATGGACAGCGGATCGACGTTAACTCGCCCGATGATGTCCAAGTCGTTAAAGATTACAAACAGCGCCGATTCGCCGTTTGACATGGGAACCTCCCACCTATCGCCACCATACTTGGCAACTCGCACATACTCACCCTCCTCGCACCAAGAACCCTCGGGCCAACTGGCCATCGTGTTGCGATTCTTGAATGCCAAGGGGCCAATTGAGATGACTTTGGCTACCTGAGTATTCCACTTTTCAGTGTCTCGGGAGCCCACATCTAAAATTATGCCCGAAGCGGTGCGTTGTTTGGGACTGCGAATTTGTACCAGAACACGGCTCCCAAAAGGCTGAATGCCGGCTTCTGCAGCCGGAAAAGCCTCTGCCATTGCGTCCTCATAAGTCATTGCCACTGTTTTTCTCCTCTTCCAAAATGGTAAAAAGTACATCTAACGCTGCGTCGTAACCTGATACAACGCCCACGCGATAGCCGTACTCAAAGGCATCGCGGTTTTGAGGACGCTTGAGTGATTCAAGCGCAAAACTTGCTTGCGCGGCTTTTAGCCGATGCAACAAAACGTCTTCTATTCTCACGCAGGCGTCTTTGGCATTGCGGGCGCTGCGGGCAGGGTCTGGCCAGTTACGGGCTCTCCTGCCGCCATGCGGTGGTGTTGCTTGACCGCGCCGTTATTCATTGGGACTGCGGGGGTATTGTTCATCGTGGTTTCTCCTGTGTGTCAAGTGCCGGGATTGACGCCTGTACCTGTTGAGACGGCAAACTTCTCGCCCGTAGCTAACTCGGTTGCAGCTAAGCGTAGGGCTGTGTTGTTGTCGTCGGTGTTCATTTGATAGCGGGTTTGCAGTTCGATCTTTGTGCGCTCGTTCGCTGATTGCTCTTTGAGGATTGTTTGCTGAGCGTCTTCTGCCATCTTTTGTGCATTTTGCTGTGCATCTTGCTGCACTTTGACTTGCTCAAGTTGTAGCTTAGCTTGCTCAAGTTGCATATTAACTTGTTCAGCCTGTATAGCTTGCTGCATTTTTGCTTGCTCAAGTTGAGCGGTTTGCTGCATTTTTGCTTGCTCAAGTTGAGCGGTTTGCTGCATTTTTGCCTGATCAAGTTGTGTGCGTTGCTGTAGTGCTTGGCCTTGCAACTGCGCATTGAGTTGTGCTACTTGCATGCTGCTGTCTGGCGGCATAGGCGGTTGAGGTTTAAACTGCTGAGCAGCTTGGTCAATCTGTGCCAACTCTTGGGCAAAGCCGCTAAGCTGTTGCTCAATGATTTCTTGCACCTTGAGAATCACCTTGACCTGTTGCTCTGCTTCTTTCTCAATCAAGTCCTTCTTCTGCGCAACGTCCACTGCCTCATGAGCCTCAGTCAGATAGTAGTTCAGCAAGTGGTCGCGCAGGTGAGTGGCCATCGGGAACATGTAGGTTTTAACGATGGCCGGGTTCTGGCCAAACAGCGGCGACTTCAGAAACGCCAAGTGTGTTTTGAGGTGAGCAATGTGGTCTTGCTGCGGCAGAACATAAACAGGAGTTCCCATAACTGCAGCCACGTTCTCGCTCACCGGGTCAATGTCCTCGGTGCCTGGCGCGGGTTGTAGTACATCGTCAGCGCTGATCTTCAGCGTGCGCAAAAACAATTGCTCAATTTTGCGCTGGTCATACATCTGCGGCATGGTGGCCGAGCGTTGCATGAGCGCTTGAGTCTGAGCAAAGCGTTGCGTCTCGCTGAAGATTGCTGGGTCACTTACCGGCACAACGTCCATTGGACCGTCAAAGTCTTCTGGCTTGACATCCAAACCAGATGCCTGCGCTTCAATGTCTTCAATGGTCAGGTAGGCGCTGTTGATCCGGTGCAGAATCTTAAACACACGGCTCATTGAGCTATGGATGCGCGAGTGAATGCTAGAGAAGACCACCATACCCTGCTCAATCAGGGCCATCGTGGTACCAACCGGCTGTGCTTGGTTGGCATCGCTCAGCTTCTCAAAGCTGGTCTGCACAACGCCCTTGCCTGCGTCAACCACAAAGCCTAGTAGCTGAAACAGTACAGGGCTAGGACCATTGAACGGCAGCGGCATGGCCAGTTTGCGCACATCATCGATGAGCGCTCCGCCTTCAAGTTCCACAACCTCGGTGGGTTGGACGTTGAGCGTCTGGCCACCAGGACCGCCTTTTAGCTTGAGCAGGGTTGGGATGTTCTGAATGTGGGCGGAGTCCAGCAGGGCGCGTAAGGCACCTGTAGCTGCCCCTGACAAGCCGCCAATCATGTGGGTCAGGCCGATGGGGTAAGCACCCCGCCATGGCACAAAGGGGAATTCCACAATCCAGTCAAGTTCTACACGGCGCTCGTCTTCAGGTTCCCAGTTGCGGTACAGCGCCACGGCCTTGCTGCTGGTCTTGTCAATGCTGATGATGTACGGCTCAACCCCATCACCAAAGTCTAAGTGGGTGTAGATCTCGAAAATGGTGCGCAGACCGTCTTCATTGTAGGAGGTGTCCTTGCGCCCTTCAATTTTGTCATTGGCAATCGACGCCTTGCTGAAGTCAGGCACTTCTGGCGAACCAAGGTCAACGTCAATGTACATCTCACATTTGACCCGACGCTGGTACTCCATCTTAGTCACATACTGGACGTGGGTCTTGCGCTCAGCGCTGTAGAAGTTGGTAGCCGCAAAGGGCAAATACACATCATCGATGGGGATGAACTCAGCGCAAGGGCGCAGGTATTGGGCGCTCCACATCATTTTGAGGTACTGAGCACCGCCCAAGGGCAGTTGGGTACTGAGCTGCTCTAACTCACCACGGAACTCAACCATCTGCTCAGTAGCCTGCCAGTTCATGTAGTCAGTCTTGCGCTCGGCCTTGGCGACCTTGTCCTTCTCCTTCTCGCCTAGGATCTTGCTCTTGACTGGGCCGCCAGGAGGGAAGATCTCCTTCATCACTCGGCTAGAGAAGTCCACGCAGGCTTCCACCAGCATGGGGTGGACAACCTTTGTTGAGCCGGTGAACTGCGCACCGCCCGGTGCATCGTCACCTAAGCCAGTACGGCGCAAGCCTTCCTCGTAGAGCTTGTCTCGCTTCTGCCGTGCGTCTTTGTCCTTGGCAACCTTGTCTAGCAGGTCGGTGACGGCGTCTTGCAAGTCGGCTTGGTCAACCTCGTCAACAATGTTGGCAAAGTGCGCTTGCTTTTGGCGTTGGTCGTCCTCGTTCTTGAGTTTGACCATTGCGCCGCCGTCATCAGTATCCTCGGTGTCTGACTCGTCATCATCTACCTCAACGATTTCGTCTTCTTCAATGGTCAGGTCTGTATTTTTAGGCATATGCACTTTCACGTTGCGCAACTATTTGCTGGATGCGTTCAGGATCATACTCATCATCTAAGCCAGCAATGATTTGTTGAATTTTAATTGGGTCAAAATTGGTTGAGACTAAGCCGCCGTGGGCCATGCCTTCGGGTTTAGGAGCAAACTCAGCTTTAAATGCCTCGAGCTCCTCATCAGTCATGAACGCGGGTCGGCCTTCTATAGCCTTACCAGCAGCGCGGGCATCATGTAGCCCTGCATTCGCCAAGTCATTAACTTCAGACCAATTGCCACTCTTGACAAAGTCCTGCACGAATGGTAGGTACTCATCAGCAGGTTTTTTGTTCCTGAAGCCTTTGATTTGAATGATTCTTTCAGGTCCAGACTTATCATCACGTTTCCATGCGTCAAAGGTGGTGTACCCAGGTCTAGTTTCAATTGTCACCTGTGGTTGACCTTTTGCATCACGTAGTGAATAAATGCTAGCTTCACCTTCTCGAATGGCGGTTATGCCTCCTGCGCCATAGTTACCTTGAATGCCATACCCGCCGACAGAGTGGCCCATGACGTCGCCTTCATACTTTAAGGCCTTTTTAAGCGGGTCATTCTTAAAATACTGAGGATAATTTTCCCTAAGATCATCAAAAGCGTAAGTATAATTGTCGTGCGAAACCAGCAATTCACCTTTAGAATTTCGAATAACGTATTCGTCACCTTCTTGTTTACCTTTAAGACTTTTAGGTAAAATATCAAGAGTTGGGTCATGTCTAATTTGCACCCACTTTAAACCAAGCTTATTAGGGGTATCTAATCCGGGAATAGTTGGATACTCTTTGTGCAGGAATGTAGCTGCATTGTTGGCAATCAATTGGTTGGCTTCTATCTTCTGTGTGGCACGCCAAGCATTGATGTCAGCCACACGGTCAACCGCTTGAGTCATTGTGAGCTTGCCTAAGTCGGCAGGGTCAATGAGCAAGTTTTTAGGCAAACCAGATGCAGGATTAGTGGCATTGCGAAGTTCATCAACGAGGTGGTCAAAGCCAAGGTCACTATTTAAACCGTTATATAAGTTATAAACTGGTGTTTCCGAAGGAACTTTAAAAAGCCAAGGATTTTTTATTTGAACCCCTTGGTAGTCCCCGGTGGTCAGGTCAGATGCTTTAAGGCTATTGATAAATGAGTCAGACTTGCTTTCCCATGCCTTGGCTTGTGGAGATACACCCATACCCTCTTCTGGGAAACCTCTCTCTTTGCGTTTACGTCCCATGTCGTATGTGGTTGGTAAAATTTCTGCATGAAGTGCCTCCCTAACTTGCAACAGGTCTCTCTCTTTCTCTAGGCCAATCATCTGCTGGCGCATTGAGGTCAGCATCTCAACAGGCACGCCACGCTTTCTAGCCGTTTGTTCCATCTTGGCAGCAAAGGCATCAATCCGACCTTGCACCTCAGCCAGCCTAACTGGTTTGTCCACAGCATACTTCTCAGCCATTGCTCGCAACGGATCATTAGGTGTGGCCATTTCATCGCGGATGTACGGTGCAATCTTCTTGTCAATGAAGTTGTTGACCGGGTCAGGCGGTAAATAATAACCATCTCCTCCTGACTTATCTCTAACAAAACCTCTTGCAATAAAGTCATCAGCTTCTTCTTGGCTAAATGCAATTGAAGGAGTTCCACGCCGTTTCATTGGACTCACAGATTCTTCCACCGAGCCGGACAACCAGTTGCCGCCAGGCATTTTGATGACACCAAGTTGGGCTGCACGGCTGCCAGAAGCAGGTCCGGGGGCAGCTTCAGCAATTGCTTTGGCCGTTGCCTTTGCACTCTTGATGCCATACCGAGCAAGTGTCGTGGAGCCTGCACCGCCAAGCAAGTTGCCTGCAGCGGTAAATGCTTTACCTGTTGGAGTTTGATTCAACTGAGCACCCGGCAGATACTCGTTATAGAACTCAGTGGTTGGTAGCTGTGGAGTAGGGTCTGCACGGCTGCCTATGCCAAATGCACGTAGTGCAGGGAAAGCTGCCAACACTTGCGGCGGCAGTTGAGAGATGCCTGCACGGGCCAACCCCTCAATGTCTCCTGGCAATCCGGCAGTACCCGCTGCGTAGCCTCGGAGTGCAGATAGTGGTGCATTGGCCGCAGCCTCACGGTCTTGCAGTGCCCGGCGTGGCTTCATCTGCGGGAATACGCCAAAGGCTGCACCGCCTTCGTCAAAGTGGACTGCGCCGCCCTTGGCAAAGCCTTCTGGCGGCTCAAGAAAATCAGAAAATTGTCTGGTTGACATAAACCGATTTGCTTCAGGATTAAAATTGACCGCGTAGTTAAACTTGTCAATCCGATCTTTTGGCAAGTCCCTATCTAAAACTTCTCTTAAAGCCCTCTGAACGCTATGGGTATCCTTTAAATCAACAATGTTGAAGTGGTCCAAATCGGTTACCGTACCCCATTCACTAGAGTTAAGGAACTTTAACGTTGAGTCTGTGATCTTGTTCTGATACTGTGGGTCGCGACTCTTGTACTCCAGTGCACGGGCACTGGAGAAGTCATTGCTAACAGGTTTAATCTCTGTGATATTGGATGGGCCGCTGATTGATGCAAGGTAGCGCTTGTAAGATTTAGGCATATTGCTTTGCAACCATGCCAATACTTCTTCCGTGTCAACGTCACCATGCGGTGCAAATTCGTTAGAGCCTATATACCTATTGAATTTGCGCTGTTCTGCTGCAGACATTGTTTGCATTATGTCGTCAACGTCATCCATGATGTCCCCGGAATAGGGGATAGATGTAATCTTTGCTTGTGCATGAGGGCGGCCATCGGCATCTATCAAAGTAGTAAGCCGATTTGGCCCAGAGCCATAACTCTTAGCTAACCCTTCGCCTTGAGTACACCAACCACCTTGCTTACCAATGGTAGTGCAAAGGTTCAACCCAATCTTGTCGGTTGTCTCGGGGATGTCAACCCATTTCATTCCAGGCTTGTCAACAAACGATAGTTGTGTTGTTGGATCTTCAAGACGTGAATTAGCATTAAGGTTGCCCATCATGCCTGCTTTTTCAGCTTTAATAGCTTCTGCAGCACGCCAAGCATTGATCTGGCTGACACGCTCAACAGCTTGAGGTACACTTAATTGTGGTAAACTACTAGACTTTAAACGTAAATTAGGTGGCAGACTACTGGCTAAGTCTGTAGCATTACGAAGTTCGTCAACGATGTGGTCAAAACCTAGCTGTTGTCCCGAGTTAGCGTAAGCACCATACGTCATTGTCTCTGGTGGAACTTTAGCTAGCCATGGGTTTTCCAATAGGTTTTTTTCTGATGCTGAAATAGTAGTATTGAGCCGTTCCCTAGCAGGGGCATTATGAATAGCCTCGTCAGCAGCTGCTTCCCAACGTTGAGCTGCTTCTGATTGCCCAAAACCCTTAGCAGGAAAGCCAACAGATTCTCGACGACGACCTAGTACGTCACTCAAATAAGTATTAAGCGGCGCCATTTCAGCATAGGTTATACCCCGCTCAGCTAAGGCCCGGATTGGGTCTCCGGGGGTGGCCATGTCATTCTTAATATAATTGGTCAGTTGTTTGTCAATCCAGGTATTGAGTGCCTGATCTTTTGTTTTGCCTGTCAACAACGAATCTATGATTTCCGGATGATTTTGTTTCAACCATGGAATTTGCTTTTTTGCGTAGTCCATTGAGTGCATCCCAGAAGCACGAAAAGCGTCCGAATATTCCTGAGTGATTCCCGGAAAGTTTTGTTCGATAAAGTTGGCGTCCGTTTGTTTCATATTTCTGCCTTCAGAAAAGTCAAACGCAGGCACGTCGGTTTTTAACCCTTTCAATGAATTCTCAAAACTACCGGCCAATTGGTTACCACCTTTGGGCTTAATAACGCCGGGCATCAAACCTTGCCGCTGCAAATAGTCCTCGCCTATCCGCACAGCGGTTGGCCCTAGTGCTTGGCCCGTTGCCTTTGCACTCTTAATACCATACTTAGCAAGTGTCGTAGTTCCTGTGCCGCCAAACAAGTTGCCTGAAGTAGTGAATGCTTTGCCTGTTGGAGTTTGATTCAACTGAGCACCGGGTAGGTATTCGTTGTAGAACTCGGTTGTTGGCATTTGCGGCGTGGGATCTGCGCGACTGCCTATGCCAAATGCACGAAGTGCAGGAAAGGCTGTCAGCAGTTGTGGCGGCAGTTGGGAGATACCTGCACGGGCTAAGCCTTCTATATCTCCTGCTAACCCTGCTGTGCCTGCTGCCCAACCCCTCAACGCTGACAATGGCGCATTAGCAGAAGCGGTTCTGTCGTTGTTGGCCTCAGGCCTACGACCAGCAGACCGATAGCGTGGAGGCAAGAACTCGTCAAGAGGGTCAAGCGGCATATGGGTTCACCTTGTCTTTGCTCTTAGGCCGTGGTTCGTCAACGTCCTTGGCTTGCGGCAGCTCAAACCAACCATCATCCTTGAGGTAGATGATGGCTTGCGTAAACGTATCCACATAGTCGTCATGCTCGGCCAGTGGGAACTTGGTAAGCTGTTTGATGAACGCCGCTGCCCAGCTGACAGGCTGTCCAGGGTTGCGCTTTGACTCGGGTATCCACAATAGTCCAAGCTCCAAGGTGGGTGCTGCTTGATGTGCACGGCTTACTTTGTCGGCGTTTCCCGGATTATACCCTACTGCAGGCACTCTGGCCAAACGCAAGTCTTGAAGCAGCGATTGACCACTGGCCTTGGCTTCTACCAAGATGCGATCAGGCCGTCGAGCCCGAGTAGGCATGCCTGCCCCATTATTGTTGTCGCCACCATACTCGGTCGTCCAATCCTTAACGGCTTTGGTTCTTAAGTCAGGATAGCTGAGGTGTTCGTCCCAAGCATCAAGCAGCATGCAGTTCCGCTCGCCTTTGTGCGTGAACATTCCCCATACCGTGCAGGCCGTAGGGTCGCCTGTAGTCTTCTCGGTGAATGCACAGTCGTAGCTCTGCAGTATGTACTCGTACTGCGGCAGCCGTTCATTGTGTGGCCATTGCTGGAAGAACGCAGTCTTGAGCAAGCCGCCGGTACTCGGCACAGGATCTTGCTGCAGTTGACCGCTTGTGCCGTACGAACCGAGTAGCTGCTTTAAGGCCGTGATCTCTATCGGCCCGAAGCGCTCAGGGCAGATGAGTTCACCTTTCTTGGTGCGTGGGTCGTATGGACCGAGCACTGTCTTGCGCACCTTGCCGTCCCACTCGGCAGGGATACAAATGTGCTCCCAGCCTTTGATGTCATCGAGTATGTGTCCGCTGATGTCGCGCTCATGCAGCCGCTGCATCACAACTACCATTGCGTCGGTCTTGGGGTTGTTCAGCCGCGTTGACCAGACCATGTCAAACCAGTCCAACGTACTCTCACGCATGGCGTCTGACTGGGCTTCTTGTGCACCGTGTGGATCGTCAAGCACCAATCGAGAGCCGCCTTCGCCTGTAGCCGTGCCGCCAGGTGACGTGGCTATGCGGTAGCCGGTCTTGCTGTTCTCGAACCGTTGCTTGGCATTCTGGTCGCCCGACAGTTCAAACAAACCGCCCCAACGTTCTTGATACCAAGGCGACTGCACTAAGCGCCGTGCCTTCAAGTTGTCACGAATGCTCAGGTTGCCTGCGTAGCTGGCACACAAGAACTTCTGCTCAGGCGTTGTCAGCCATTCCCACATCGGCCACATGACCGACACAATGGTTGACTTGGAGTGCCTTGGCGGTATGTTGATGAGCAGCCGCCGAATGTCACCGCATGAGATGGCCTCAAGGTGTTCGCAGATCTCTTGGATGTGCCAGCTCTGGATAAATGGTATGCCAGGCTCTACGACATGCCAGCTTTGCTTGACAAAGTCATACAAGCAACCCTCAGCTCGGCGACGGTCTCGCTCATGCTTGATCATGTCAAGCATTGCAACCGGGCTGAGTGGTGCGTTCATTGGCCTGCTGCTTTGCTCATCAATCTCTGCATCGTGTCAAGCTCTACGTCACTCAGTCCCTTTAGATCGACAGCAGCAATCGGTATTGCACTGCCATTTGGTCCGCTGATTTCACTGCGAGCCAACTTAGGCACATGATACTCGACCACGCTTTGAAACAGATTGAAAGCACGTTCAGGGTTTGGCCGAGTCACGTAGACTTTGTTGCCGTCTTGATCGTAAATTTGTTTACCGTCAAGATCAAGCATTGGTGTGCCTTCAGCCACGGCATCAAGCCAGCCGGTCAATCGATGCGCATTGCCGTCGACAAACTCAGCAATCGCCAACTTTGCAGTCAGCGTAACTTTGTTAGGAGTACCGGGTTGCCGGCCAGAACCAACCGGTCGTACGCTGCCAGGTTTAGCACCGCCGCCATTGTTCGACCCGGGCAATGCGCCGCCGGTTCGCTTTGGAGCAGGGGTTCGTAATTGCATAATCAACCCTTTCGGTCAGATTGTCTTCTACGGATTGTACCCTATTTATTTTTAATTGGCATCGTGGTCTTACCAGGATGATCCACAAAGCGCTTAAGCCACGCAGGAGGTTGATCACCATAGACATAGCGCAGAAACTCACTGTAAGCCTCGTCTGCTCCCTCGCACACTACGACGTGATACCCTTTCTCTTTCAACTTGTCGATGATCGAATCCTGATTATTGCTTGTCCGGCCACCAACCTTCTTCATCTCGATGAACAAACCATGTGACCCTTGCCTCGGTTCTGCCAGAAAGAGATCAGGCACGCCGGCCAAAACGCCTTCACGCTTCATCTGCGCAGCTACTCGTGGATCCCTTTTGCCTCCGTTCGGGATGCTCATAAAAACCAGGTCAGGATGGAAGTTGCGCACCCTGGCAACTAGAGTCGTTTGCTCGCTAGACTCTGACTTAGACTTAACTTGTTTGTATACAACCATTTATTTTCCGTCACTAAACTTCCAGGTTCGGGGTTCGGGGTTCGAGGTTTATTGAAGTCCATCCCCACCGGCAGATATATATACTATTTTTTGTTCATATATACATTCCTGCCGGCTGTCAACTTTATAGTATTATTTCGAACTTCGAACCTTTTAAGTAAAATATGTATAAAAATCAATAGCTTAAGCTAGTTCGAATCGAGGTTCGAATTGAGGTTCGAGATAGCTTTAGTTCGGGACATTCAGCTTAAAAGGTCTTTACCTTGCGTTTTTTCCAATAAATTTCTAATTTGTTCGTTCACTTCAGATTTTTCCATTCCTTTAAACGTTTTCAAGTACGAACCTTTTAGCCATATTGTGCAAGCCTTACCTTCCCATTTTACGGGGTGTCCAAGCGCAGAATAGCCAAGTTTCATGAAGATTTTGTTCAACGAAATGGTCTTTGGTACCTCGATATTTTCAATAAAACTTAGCGCTGTTGTGAAGTGGCGGCTAGACAAAATTTGATCATTGAAGCCGAATCCACCTTCTGATAGCAATTCTTTTACAACACCAAAATCCTCACTTACGTTTAAACTGACCATCTGGTCTTTAGCCAAAGATGATGGTGCTTGGCCTTTTGGATTGAACAATGGGTTGAGTTGGTACTCAAGCAACCACTTCCTAAGCCCAGGTGAATGATCACGAATGGCATTGAACAAGTTGCTGAAGTAGTCCGAATTGGCTACTTTGAGCAACTCACCTTGATTGTTAAAAGGTGTAAATTGAACCCACCATCGGCGATCCGTGTCCTCAAGTGGGAGGGCATCGTGGTGGTTTGTGAATGCAATGTAGTTGACCGTGTTTGGTGCTACATACTCGTTGATACCTTTGGGGTGTATTGTGACCTGATCGTTGGTAATATACGGCTTTATGGTATTCAGCACATCATGGCGGTTGTGACCAACCATGCGAATCTCCTCAAGCACATTGACACACCTGCCTGCTGCCCAACTCGTAAAGCCGGTTGCCAATACGCTAGGTGACACAATGCCTACGTTGGCCATACCCATCACACCCATCATCAAGTTGCCTAGCACCGACTTGCCGTCGCCCTCAATGCCTTTGATCAACGGAGCCCACCGAATTTTAGACCCTGGATTCTGAACGCAGTAAGCCATCCAACTGAGCATGATCTCTACAGCGTGTTGTTCAACTAAGATCATTGACAGATGGGCTTGCACAACTTCAATGGCTTTAAGGTCGCCGGCACTTAAAGAAGCAGGCACATCTGGCGGGCTGTTCTTGTTGTATTCATTGACACATTCAATCCCATTTAGCTCAAACAGATCCTCAGCAGCAGGCAAGTAGATGATCTTGTCAGGAGTAGGAATCCTAAACAGATCTAAGGACAATGTAGCTGCTGAGTCATCGCCACAAAACCGGTTGAACATTGCACCAAAACCCTGTTGCGAGACTTTCCTTTTGCTATTGACATTGAAAAACTTGTCTTCGTGAGTGACATAAACCCAATCACCTAACCATTCTGGTACACCCTCATGAATCTTTGGCTTGATCAGGTTCTTGGCATCATTGATTGAGATGGGGAAGTTTAGATCCTTGAACTTGGTCTTGAGAATGCCTGCCAAAACATTGCGACTGATGTGGTCAAGGCCAAGCTCAGCTTTGATTGCCTCAACTACCACGGTCTTAAGCTGCTCAAGGTCAGTCTCGTCAACAATCAAAGCCTTACAACGATCAAAAGTCCTGGTCTGCTCAGCCTTCTTGAACTCAATGACCTTTTTGATGATCGAGGCAAGGGTTATGGCCCCGCCCCCTGAGCCGTGTTGTTCACTAAAAGAGTCCCACTTGGATTCCAACTCACGGCGGTCGTATGAACCAGTCTGACGACTGGCTTGATCCCAAAGCTCCATCCATTCCTCACCGCCTCGACCTTGATGATGCAAAGCCATACCAAGTTGGAGCCATAGGTCGTACGGCTCAAGGTCACCTATGAATGGCAGCAGTTCAATCTCTACCCGCTCAAGATCCCAATCATTGAGCGGCGGCTTATAAGACTCAAGGCCAAGGGCCTCATTTGTTCCAAAATGTCGTTCAACAAACCAGTCTACATCTTGGATAGTGTCGGGCAAAAGGCCGTGACCATTTAAGGTATGGCCCGTCACTGTAAAGTAGCGGCCCTCTTTATAGACCTCAATGTCACCAACTTTGCCTGACTTGGCTAAATTTGATCTAGTGAATAGTTTGATGCCTGTACCTGAAGGGCTGGTCTCTGCATAGCCATCAACCCGGTCTAGCAGCTCATTGGCCACATGGTTCATTTTGCCATCAATGATGCAGTCATCTAGATCAATGCCCTGAAAGTCACCAGAGCCATCGATTGTTATGCCTATGCCATCAAAACCATCGACAAAATAGGCATCTAGTGCATCTTCATACGTTGACCATGTACTAGGGTCTGTACTCTTTGCCATTCGACCGTTTGTTTGATACGGTATTTTTTTCCACTTTTTCCCGTCAAGCACTAGCTTCCAAACGACCCATCTTGGGATGGCCTTGAGAGCTTGAGGGATAAATTCTGGTAAAACTGCTAAGACTGTAGGTTTAGTTTGCATGGCTTCCCCTTGCTTGGTCGGCAAGGAGTGCCGCCACGCCAATCTCCATGAACGCAACGATCAAAGCCGTTCTGTTCATACCTTTTGGCAAATTGGATGTGGCCTTTATGGCTTCAGAGAGATAGATGCGGGTTGCGTCACAGCTGTCATAAACGCGACCCTCTATTGAAGAGGTTGGCTGCGGAGAGTCCATGTTTTTCTTTCAATGCCCATTCACAAGTGTAGGTTGGGCGGATGCTGTGAAAGGGGAAAGCATCCTTGTCGGTCGAGTAGCTAATTCGTCCCAAGCCCATTGACATCATACATCAAAAAACTGATGTACAATACATCATGATTGAAAAAAAACCCAAACCTTTTAAAGCCGATTGTCAAGAGGCCCTAGACCTCCTCCTAGTCCACATGGGTACAAAGGCTGAGATGGCTCGGCAAGCAAAGATGAGCCGGAACACCGTTTCCTACTGGTTCACACGAGGACAGATCGGCCGTGTTGCGGCCAGAAAATTTGGCTCGATGAAGGCCATACCATTCACAAAAGAGCAGCTCAGACCAGACATCAAGGACTGGACCCCTATGTATAAACGCAAATAGTTGCAAAATAGTTGTGCAACACTCAAAAAGTGTTGTACAATGCAATCACGGCAACCTCGCCGTCTCAATGTTGTAAAGGATCATCATGGAATATAAATTCAATGACGGCGGCCGTCAAGCTGCAGGCTTCAAGGGCACAGCAGGTGACTGCGGAGCTCGGGCAATGGCAATAGCTTTGCAGCTTGACTACAAAGCCGTGTACAAGGAACTATCACAAGCAAACTGTGACAACGGTCGTTCAAGGTCAGCACGCAATGGCATCATGAAAGACATTTACACAGTAGTGCTCAAGCGTTATGGGTGGGCATGGCACAAGGCCCCTCAGTTTATAGGCCGTAAGGCTCGCTGCAGTGATATGCCAAAAGGCAGTGTGATTGCCAAGCAAGCCCATCATCTTGTAGCAGTGATTGACAGTGTGGCAAACGACACCTGGGACTGCACCCACAAAATGGTCTATGGCTACTGGGCCAAGCAGTAAAATAGTTGCAAAATAGTTGTGCAACACTCAAAAAGTGTTGTACAATGCACTCACGGCAGTCTCGCCGTCTCAATGTCGAAAGCCTATCATGACCGTCCTCACAGCCAACAACCCACTCATCGTCACCATCAAAAATGTCTATGGAAAAGAGATGATCTATCCTGCCAACTCTGTTGCTCAAATCTTTGCCGACATTGCACGGCAACATACTTTGAGCCGCGACACACTCAAGCTTGCTCAAGCCCTCGGCTACAAGATCGAAGTCAAGCAAACTGCCTTGGAGCTTGCATGAACGCCCTTACTAGAGACATCATGAAGTGGCTCAACATCAGTCTTGAGCTTGCACTTGATGTGCAATACAAGATGATGGAAACAGGCATTTCATTTGGCAGCAGCTCGACTCGTGAGCTCAAGCAGTGTGCAAAAGAATGTCTGGACTTGATCAAATGAAAGTCTTCTTGGCACTCTTTGTTATGGCAATCTTAGTGCCATTCCTTTTATTAGGCATGGCAGCAAGTGTGCTCATCAGTCGCATTTGGTATTGGGCCATTGCCAAATGAACCTGTACCCTCATCAAGTCCAAGCCGTCAAGTGGCTAGGTCAACGACCTAAGGCTATTCTTGCGCTTGACATGGGTCTAGGCAAGACAGGTGTGTCTAGCCTAGACTTGTCTGTGCCTGCATTGGTCGTGTGTCCTGCATCACTCAAACTCAACTGGCAAGCCGAGCTCAAGATGTGGCGGCCTGAACTTAGCGTGCAGGTTGTTCGCAGCCCCAAGGATCCAATCAAAGGCCTTGACGTCACCATTGTCAACTACGACATACTAGGCAAGCTTGACCTACCTAAACCGGTCACTTTGATAGTGGATGAAGCTCACTACATCAAGAACTACAAAGCCAAGCGTACAAAGCTGTTAATGAGTCTGATCAAGACCACAACCAATGTCAGCCTGTTGACAGGCACACCTATAGTCAATCGACCTATCGAGCTGTGGACTTTACTCTATTCGATTGGAGCCACAAAGCTAGGTTACTTTGAGTTTGGTATGAGGTTCTGTGCAGGATGGAAAACACCCTGGGACACCTACGACTTCAGCGGTTCAAGCCGTAAAAGTGAACTGATTAAAGTGTTAGAACCGTTCATGCTGCGGATGACAAAAGCTGAGTGCATTGACTTGCCATCAAAAACCTATCGAGTCATTGCCCTTGATTTGCCAGTTGACAAGCGCGAGAAGCAATTTACAGCTGACGAGATTGACAAGCCTGATTCGATTCCGTTTGAAGCCATCAGTGACATCAGACGCCTCAATGCAGAGCGCAAGCTAGACCAATCTATAAGCTACATCAAAGACTGTCTTGAACAGACAGACAAGGTTGTAGTCTTTGCTCATCACACTCACATCATTGACGGGCTCATGACCGCCTTTAAGGACTATGAACCGGTCATGGTTACCGGCGCAGTCAAGAATGAAGACAGGCATGCTGCAGTTCAAACATTTCAAAACAACGCCAAGTGCAGGGTCTTTGTAGGCAACATCAAAGCTGCTGGAGTAGGTCTGACCCTGACAGCAGCAAGCCATGTCGTATTTGTTGAAGCACCATGGTCTCCCTCAGACCTTCAACAGGCAGCAGACCGCTGCCACAGAATCGGTCAACAAGACAATGTCACTATTGACTTGTTGACGATAACCGGGTCCATCGATGAAATTATCTTACACAAGATATTGACCAAGATGGATGTCATTGATAGTGTCATTAAGGAGTCTACGGACATGAATGAAAAATTGATTGCAGCCAAGCTGCGTGAGTTGGCCGAATTGTTTGATTTGGCTGAAGAGGCACCAACACCCAAGGCCGTTGAACAAGAGGAACCTAAGGCTGTTGAGCAAGAGGTGTCAACCCCTAAAAAGCCAGCCAAACAAGTGGAGATTGAGCCACTTACGCTTGACCACATTCGCCAAGCAATGGCCAAACTGATTGGCGCAGGCAAGCGTGAACAAGCTCTTGCCATCCTGGCTGAACTTGGAGTCAAAAAGGTCAGCGAGATCGGTGAAGAGCAATTCCAACAAACTATGGAATTGGTCAATGAAGCACGCTAAGCTCTCACCGAGTGCTAGCTCTAGATGGATGACTTGCCCAGGCAGCGTCCATCTGGAACCTGACATCAAAGGTGGCGACTCAAGCATCTATGCAGAGAAAGGCACTGCAATGCACACAGTGTCTGACCTTTGTCTGACTAAAGGCCTTGAACCAACCATGTTTGTTGGCAAGACGATCAATGGCCACATCATCACGCATGAAATGGCTGAGCTTGTTCAAGTCTATGTCAACTACATCCAAGCCCTCAACGGCCAAAAGTTTTACGAAGAAAAGGTCACACTTGCAGAAGTCATTAATGATTGCTGGGGTACCGCAGACGCCATCGTCATTGATGGTTCATTGATGCGTGTCATTGATCTTAAAACCGGCAGCGGTGTGCGCGTAGAGGCTGAAGGCAACACGCAGTTGCTCTGCTATGCATTGGGTGCTTACCTTAAATACGGCCTTGTGTACGACGTAGACACGATCATGATGACTATCGTTCAACCACCGATGAACAGTATTGACAGCTGGACCATTGAACTAAAGGAACTCTTAGCATTTGCTGAAGAACTAAAGCGTTCTTACGCAGCCATTCAAAACGAACCTAACAAGTTTGTGGCTAGCGAGAAAGCCTGCAAATGGTGTCGTGCAAAAGCCAAATGCCCAGAGATGAACCGCTTAGCCAATGAGGCTGCAGCCATTGACTTCAAGACTAAGCCAGTTGGAATGGACCTTATAGAGGAATGGTTGCCTAAGTTGTCGGTGCTCAGCGCGTTTGTCGAAGCAGTAGAAGCCAAAGCAAAAGACATCTTACTGACCGGAGGCTTGATCCCTGGCTGGAAAGTTGTTGAAGGCCGTAAGACTAGGTCATGGCAAGACGTGCCAAAAACCGAGTTATGGTTGAAAAAACAAGGCTATGACCAGATCTATACAAAGTCAGTCTTGCTTAGCGTGGCTCAAATGGAGATTGCTCTTAAAGCTGAAAGCCTAGACATGAGCGCCTTGATCAAGGTAGACGTTGGCCAACCAACCATTGCTCCTGAGAAAGACAAGCGGTCATCCGTGGACAAGACTCAGTCCGCAAAAAAAGATTTTGCAAAAAGCTCAAAATAGTTGTGTACAGGCCTAAAAGTGTTGTACAATGCAATCACGGCAATGTCGCCGTCTCAATGTTAAAAGGTCTAAAATGGCACACGAACTAGATTTCTCAAATGGTCAAGCAAACGTTGCACTTGCTAAAAAAGGTGCATGGCATGGTCTCGGTCAGATTCTTGAAGCCGGTCAGCCTATCGGCGTGTGGGCAAAAGCTGCAGGCTTGACGCACACGGTTAACCGCTCAACGGTTCAGTATCAAGACAGCGAGGGTTCGTTTGCCGCGTACCCAAACAAAGATGTTCTCTATCGGTCAGACACGTTTGCCCCTCTCGGTGTTGTCAGCAATGACTACAACATCGTTCAACCAGCAGATGTGTTGGACTTTTTTGCCAAGCTTGCCGAGAACAATCACTTTGAACTGGAATCAGCAGGCGCACTCTCAGGTGGCAAGCGTATCTGGGCAATGGCCAAAGTCAATGATGGAGCTACCATAATTGGCCAGGATGTTGTCAAACCATATGTCCTGTTGGCAACATCATATGACGGTACTCTTGCAACCACGGCGCGATTTACCTCAGTCCGTGTTGTGTGCAGCAACACTCTCGGTTATGCTTCAGCTGAGTCTGGTGACACGGTCCGTATCAATCATTCAAAAGAGTTCAGCGCAAAAGACACAGCACTAGATCTTGGCATTGCTTTGAATGGCTTTGAAAAGTTCTTGATCGACTCACGCCGTCTTGCAAAACAGCAAATCAATGCAACCTTTGCGGTTGAGTTCCTTAAAAAGCTGTTGCCTACATCGATGTCAACTAAGTTTGTTGATGGCATCAAAAAGATGGAAGTTGTGCCAGTAGAAAAAACAAAGGCTTTCCAGTCTATCATGGCTTTGTTCAATGGACAAGCCATCGGCAATGAGCTGCCAGAAGCAGAAGGCACAGCTTGGGGATTGCTCAATGCTGTGACTGAGCACGTTGATCATGGCCTTAACCAGAATGCAGCATGGTTTGGTTACGGCAACACTCTCAAGAACAAAGCACGTGAGTTGCTAATGGATGTGGTCTAACGACCAAATGACAGGGAGGAAAGACTCCCATTTTCATCAATGTTTTAAGGACTAAAAATGTCAAAGCTTGTTACCCCTGAGTTCCGTGGATCTTTTGTGCACGTACTTGAACCGCATGCCATTAAAGGCGTTGAAGGTGCAAAGCCTCGTTACCAAATCACCATCCCACTGCCTAAAAAGAGTTCGTTCTGGACTGATCTCAACAAAATGGTTGATGAGACAGCCAAAGCAAAATGGGGCAAAATCCCTCCAAAGATGAAGTCGCCTGTCAAAGATGGTGATGAAGAAGAAAGGCCTGAGTTTGCGGGCTGCTACAGCGTGCAAGCCACGTCAAACAACAAGCCAGGCATTGTTGATGCCTCTCTGAAACCCATCATGGATGCCAATGAGATCTATAGCGGTGCTTACTACAGGGCGTCAATCCGAGCTTATGCTTGGGAGCATCCTACTGGTGGCAAAGGCGTGTCGATTGCTTTGGACAACATCATGAAAGTCAAAGACGGTGAGGCCTTTAGTGGTCGCACTGAAGCTTCTGATGACTTTGCCAACTTTGCCAAAGAAGATGCCGACTTGCTCGGCTAAAAACAAACCTTAGCGCAGGTCAATGCGTCGATCGGGTGAAAAGCCCGTTTAATCAATACGAAGGAGTTAGTTATGGAAAGCAGGATTATGGGCCTTGTCAAGGCCATGCACAAAAAATTTGGTTTGACATCAAGCATTGGCGTGCCTTGGCATCTTGATCCTCATGAAAAAGCCTTTCGAGTCAAAGCTTTGCAAGAGGAACTTGATGAGTACAACGCCGCAACTACATTGGTCGATGAGTACGACGCCCTTCTCGATCTGATCGTGTTTGCTGTTGGCACTCTTGACAGACAAGGGCTGCCTTTGCTTGAAGGCTTTGAGAAGGTCATGAAGGCAAACATGGCCAAAGAAGTTGGCCAAAATGGTGATAAGCGTGGTGGCTTCAAGCGTGACCTAGTCAAACCTAAAGGTTGGATTGGCCCTGAAGCAGAACTTGAACAAATCATTGACCGAGTTCCTGCACTATCCCCAATTGCACCTAGCTCAGATGGCACAATCCAACCTGGCTTTGCACCTAAGTTTGACGCAACAAAGGTGCGAGTAGATCTGCTACCAATAGACCCAATGATGCAAGTTGCCAATGTGTTTGGCTTTGGTGCCAAGAAGTACTTTGCCAACTCGTACCGTCAAGGCGAGACTGTTGCTTGGTCACGTACCTATGGCTCCATCATACGGCATCTTTTTGCTTTCTGGCAAGGTGAAGACACTGATCCAGAATCAGGGCTGCCCCACCTTGCCCATGCTGGAACCCAACTCTTTATTCTGATGGAGCATACAGCCCACAACAAAGATAAAGATGACCGCTTTGTAGGGAGCAAGTAATGAGTAAGGATAACAGCACAGGAAAAGACAAAGAATTCTACAACCGTGGAAAGAAACTGTTTGATCAGATAACGAGGCTCAAACCAGTTAAACCTTACTTTACAGCAGTCCAAGGCATCCGAGACCAGTTCAAGGCTATGAAGCCAAACGAATCTGGAATGTTGGAGATTGTCAATGCATCATTCATAGCCGATGAGCCTTCCATTTTTGGTGAAGTGAATGCCGAATGGAATGCTCGTGAGCTGCGTTGGTACATGAGCCAGTCGTTGAACACTAATGACATTGCTCCGCCTGTGCCTGCGGTCTGGCAACAAGTTGCAAGCAAGAAGGGTCGGATCAACTCAAACTATGGATGGTGTGTCTTTAGCGCTGAGAACGGCTATCAATTCCATAAGGCAATTGACTCCCTTGTCTTAAACAAAGAGAGCCGGCAAGCCGTGATCATTTACATTCGACCCTCGATGCATGAAGACTCGGTCATCGACGGCATGCGTGACTTCATGTGCACGTACAGCACTCAGCTACTTATCCGTGACGGCCAGCTGAACCACATCGTCAACATGCGTTCTAATGATGCAGTCTATGGGTATAAAGGTGACTACTTTTGGCAAAATACTGTCCACGACTTTGCTTTGATCAGGCTGCAACAAACCTATCCTGACTTAGTCAAAGGCAACATGTACTGGAATGCAGGATCTTTGCACATCTATCCACGGCACATCGGGCTTGTAAAATGATTTACAACCCATTTCAAAACATACCTGTCCGTCCAAAAAGCCATGTGCGTGGCTGGGCCATGCATTGGGCAGAATGTCTTGGCGTGCCTGTTGCTGGGCCAACTGACCCGCTAACTTGCCCAATCCTATACGTGGAGCATGGCGTCAATTTTGGCGGAGTGCTCAATTTGTTCGGAGGGGTCAGTGAAGGCTTAGTTGACAAGCTTGAAGAATTGGCAAACTACAAAGGACAACTAGTCAGCTTGGATTGGCCTATGCCAAACTATGCACACCAATTGTCTAAACGCTTAGGCCAGGCCACATGCTCAACTAGGCTGACGTCTGCCCTTTTGGCCAATCTAGATGCGCGCCTTCAAGCCTCGACAACACTGACCCAACAAGATCTTAAAAACGACGTAGTCGCAATCGGTGACAGCCACTCAACGGCCTTTGCAGCTAGCGGTTCAGGTGTAATCCGGACAAACGGACTAACGTTGCATGGGGCATTACAAAAAGGCTATTTTGTTGAGCAAATAGGCCGCTTGGTTCACAAACCAAGGCGCGTAACTTTAGTCTGTGGATCAATAGACATCCGACATCATATCGGTCGACAGAGCGCCCCTAAACAAGCCGTCATTGACTTATGCAGCAACTATGCCGATGTGGCCAACTTTTTAAACAGTGAGTATGACATTCAAGTTGAAATTGCCGCCCCTGTACCGATCGAATGGGAAAAGCGCAAGATCCCTCAAACCGGTTTTTATAAAGGAACCCCATTCACTGGTACAGTAGATCAAAGGCGGTATTGGACTGAATTGTTTATGGACAAAATGAGCCAACAATGCTTGATCAGTCCGCCAAGCAGCTGGTACTCCGTAGACCCTGAAGAGTATGCAAACATTTTCATGGAGCTCAACTCATCGGTGCACATTGCACCTCCTTTTTACCGTCGTTTTGATTGGGGTCAACTATGAGTATCTTCACGTGCACAACTAGCAAGTCAAACATGGACATTCCGGCAGGCTGGGGCAGACATGATGCAAGGTCCTACTACATTGCAATGCGCAATGGCTTTAAGTCAAAGCTGTCAGCCCCAGTAGTACGGCCCCATGGTAAAAAGTGGGTGTTCAGAGGCGATGCTAGTGCTAGCAGCTTGAAAGGCTACGGCGCTGAGCAGTTGATAGCGGAGTGCAAAGAAGACGTTTTAGTCTATTGTGCTCCTCGCGTAGGTATGGCTATGGATGCAATTGCAACCCTTGCCAAACTCTATGGCAAACATTGCGTGTTCTTTTGTCCAGCATCAGGCGAACCTTCAATGCATCAAAAAGCACTGTTGTCTTATGGGTCTGACTTGCGTTTTATCAAGATTGCAGCAATGCCAACCTTAAACAGCTATGCTAAGAAGTGGGCTGAAAAGCATGGGGCAAAGTACTTGCCTTTTGGACTTGGCAAAACACCATTGGTCACAGCCGGCATCATCAATCTTGCAGGACTTGTCACTGAACAACTAGGTAAAGATCCTAGTGAGATTTGGATGTCGGTGTCTACTGGAACAGCCATTCGTGCATTGCAAATAGCTTGGCCTAAAGCAGCTTGCCGTGGCGTGATCGTTGCTCGTAATATGCATGATGGTGAGATTGGCAATGCAATCCTATGGTCATCATCTCAACCGTTTTTGAAAGACGTACCACTAAACAAACGGCCACCTTTCCCGTCAACGGCAAACTATGATGCCAAGTGCTGGGAAGACTTTGAAAATTTTGGCATAGATGACTCAATCTTCATAAACGTTGGCACCGATGACAAAGTAGTGGCTCAGTATAAACAAGTCCAAAATATACCCTTAAAAAGCCAGCGGGAATGGGGTGACATGTCTGACCTGGAGCGTGGGCCATGATGCTAAACCATAGCCCTGAACTACTGCACTCATTGGAGTTGCATGAAATTGATAGGCATCCGTATCGTGATGCACTGAACAAAGAATGGGATCTTTGTTCAGACTACAACCTAGAGCCGTCGATCTACTTCTTAGAAGCGGTTGCGTATCACCATAGAGCTAAGTTGCTGCAAGACCGTAACGTTGGCATGTTGCCTGAGTCTACTAAAAGTGGCTGCCCTTTACAAGACAACATTCACATCTATGACACAGTCAGCCGATGGGCTGCTGGCTTTTCAAACGTGCCACAAGAAATGTTTTTAGGCAAAGACAATCCAAAACACAAATGGAATGTCAAACACGGCTATGCATGTGAAGGCTACGCTGACAAGTTCAACGATGCAGAATGGTTCTACATTTTTCTTGTGCACAGGATTTGTGGTTCAGGTGCAAGCTTTGCCATGATCGGTGACGCTAAGCTGCCACCGCATGGCTGGTACAACTCGCCAGTCCCTTACCTCTGCAAGAACGCAGACGGTGAGGACTCAATTAGGCGGTTGATCAAAGATTTTGAAGGCCCGATGTTTAGTTCAATGGGCAACCAAATACCTTCGTTTAACAAGCCTTCGGCAGCCTATAGTCAAGGAGGCCGTGAGTACCTAGTTGACATAGCCCCTAAGCTTGCCCGAGACTTTTTTAATTGGTTGGTTGACCAATCAGAACCGATAAAAATCCAATCCGCTGTTGACTGGTGCTTAGACTGGCAGACACTGCATGGATGGAGAAGGTTCAAGTTTGTTCTAACCGCCTGGGTCATGGACATTGCTGAGTACTTTCCAGAACTCGTTGATGAGAATTCAAACTGCTATCATGGCGCAAATGCAACAGCAGCCCTTGAGCTGGTCTTTAAGCCTATAGGCAAAATGGGCAAACAAAGCTTTTATGATACCGGCACAAGAATGTTTTGTGACTTGTTCAACTCTAGACCGATGGACGTTGAAGATGCTGCTCCCGGTTGTGACTTGATTCGGTACTGCGAGCAATACATCCAGCCTAGAGGCTATGACAGCGTAGACCGTTCAAAAATATTCAACATAAATCACATCAAGCATAGAGAAGGTCGGCAACCATCATGACAAGACCAACGCTAGATCAGACTTACATGCAAGTTGCTAGGGCATTTGCCAAAAGAGCAACCTGTTCCAGAAGGCAAGTCGGTGCCGTGATAACTGGCAACGGATACATCTTGTCTTCCGGCTACAACGGGTCTTTCCCAGGATCGCAACATTGCATTGATGTGCCTTGTGCAGGAGCCGGACTGCCTAGTGGTTCAGGCTTAGATCTTTGCATGTCAGCCCATGCTGAACAAAACGCAATAGCTAGACTGCGTCAAGTCGATGAAGCCGACACTTTGTACTGCACAACAGCGCCGTGCATAAGCTGCACCAAACTAGCATTGTGCACAAGCATAAAGCGCATCGTTGCCGATAAAGACTACCCATCCAGTGGCAAAGAATTGTGGGTTTTAGCAGGTCGTGCATGGAGTCAGTATGCGGAATAAAGCTGTACTTGACATTGAATGCTATGTCAACTACTTTTTGATTGCCATCAAGTCCGTTGCTAATGGCAAGATTGCAACCTTTGAACGCTCAGACTGGGAAGACTTTGACGTTGAGCCACTTAAAAGCCTTTTGTCCAAGTACACAATCATCACGTTCAATGGCAACCGCTATGACCTGCTTTTGCTTAAAGGATCCATTGCCGGCTTTGATTCACAAAAGCTGAAGGCTCTGTCAGATGACATCATTGTCAATGATCTTAGGGCTTGGGATGCAGAATCAAAGTACACATTGCCAAGATGCCAGTACATCGATCACATTGACTTGATTGAAGTTGCACCTGGGAAGGCAAGTTTAAAGATCTATGGTGGTCGCTTGCACAGTAAACGCATGCAAGACTTGCCAATAGAACCAAACGCAACGATCAAGCGAAACGAAAGAGACTTGCTGAGTAGCTACTGCATCAACGACTTAGACACAACGATTGACCTATACGGCCGGCTCAGTGAACAGATTGAGCTACGTGAACAGATGGGCAAAGAGTATGGCTTGGAGTTACGGTCAAAGTCAGATGCTCAAATAGCTGAGTCGGTCATCAAAAAACAGATCGAGGCAATCAAGGGTGAGAAGGTTTCTCGACCTAGTCTGCCTAAAGACTTTTCATTCAACTATGTTCCTCCGTTGTTTGTTGCGTTTAAGCATCCAGGGTTAGGCAATGCCTTAGACATTTTTAAGACGCGGCCATTCACACTCAATGAAAAAGGTGACGTTGCTGAACCATTGGAGGTCGGCAAACTCAAGATCAAGGTCGGGTCTAGCACATACCAACTAGGCATTGGCGGGATTCATTCTTGCGAGAAAAAAGTTCACTACATAGCTGACGCCAACCACATCATTGTTGACCGCGACGTGACTAGCTACTATCCTAGCGTCATCCTGAACCAGAAGCTTTATCCTGACCATATCGGGCCTGACTTCTTGACCGTCTACAGATCCCTTGTGGAGAAAAGAATCAAGGCAAAAAGAGAGGGCAATAAGGTCATCAACGAGGCTTTAAAAGTTACGATCAACGGGAGCTTTGGCAAATTTGGGTCACGGTGGTCAGCCCTCTATGGACCTAACCTACTTATTCAAACAACCGTGACTGGGCAACTCAGCTTGCTAATGCTTATTGAGGCTCTTGAAGAACAAAGCATTAGTGTTGTGAGTGCTAATACTGATGGCATCATCATCTATTGCCAAAAGCGCAACCAAGCGGCCATGGAGACCATTGTTGCCAGGTGGGAAAGAACAACTGGCTTTAGCACTGAAGAGACCTCTTATTCTGCGGTCTACTCGCGTGACATCAACAACTACATTGCACTTAAGCGCAATGGCGGGTATAAAGTCAAAGGTGTTTATGCCGATGAAAACCTGTCCAAAACACCGACAACTCAGATCTGTACGCAAGCCGTTGTGGACTACTTACAGCTTGACATTCCGATAGAGACCACAATCCATGAGTGTACAGAGATTCGTAAGTTCATCTCGGTCAGAGCTGTTACCGGAGGGGCTATCAAGAACAATGAGTATCTAGGTAAAGCAGTCCGTTGGTACTATGCCAAAGATGAGCAAGGGGCCATACACTACAAAAAGAATGGCAACAAGGTCCCTATAACCGATGGGGCCAAGCCGCTCATGATTCTGCCGGATTCTTTGCCTGATGACATTGACCATGACTGGTACATCAAAAAAGCTCACGCCATGCTTAATGACCTTGGGGTCACAAAATAATTGTATGGCACTCAAAAAAGTGTTGTACAATGCACTCACGGCAGTCTCGCCGTCTCAATGTTATAAGGAAAACCTATGAATCAAATCTCGTCTGCGCTAGCTCAAGCCGGTGTAAAACTTCCGCCCCTCACGCAGCGTATTTGGCAGCTGTTGCACGACTCCAAGTTGCCGCGCTCCGCAGCCTGCCTTGCAAGTATGCTGCATGTGCCGCGTGGCAATGTCAGCTCAGCAATAAACTCAATGTACTCACGTGGCATGGTTGCCCTTGCCAGGCATGAACTGACCCGGATAAAAGGACCGCGCGGCACTAGCATTAAACGCCTCGTTGCGCAATGGGCCGCTGTCGGGCAAGAGTATGAACTATTGCGGGCTTTGCCCACCACAAAGGTTGAGCGTGCCGCCAACCCTTATCTTGTTAATGCTAAGTTGTTGGAGCAGTCAACTCCACAACCAGCCACCATCGACATCGAAAAGATGACCCTTTCCGAAGCGCACACCCTGTACAAGCAGCTACAGAAGTTCTTTGGAGCTAATAATGATTGACTACGAAGAAGATCTAGCAGCCTATATGGCTGACGATGGCCCAGAAGTTTTAGAAGAAGGCATCTGTCCAGCCTGCTCCGGTTCAGGAGAAGGTCAGTTTGATGGCACTATTTGCCATAAGTGTAAAGGAGAAGGAGAATGCTAAACTGGATTGCAGCAGCCTTAGTAGCCTCGGTCTTGTCGGCAGCATACTTGCTAGACGGCCCCAGCGAACACGAGGCACGGATAGATACGGCAGAGGAGCTAATTCAAAAAATGTGCGGCGAGAATGCCGCCTGGAAGATGCTAGAGGATGGGTCGGTGCAGTGCTACACACATCGCGGACTCAAGACAAGAAAGGTGCAACTATGAACGATGACGATGACTACAACATGATCGATGAAATCATGCACTGGGTAACAATAATCTTTTTAGTGCTGATGACAATTACATTTTTGGCTGGCATAGCTGGGTTTGTCTGGGGGATGCTATGACCAAGCCAGAATTACTTCAACTACTCAAGCTGTTGTCGGCAATCGAAGGCGCAACGACTACATCATTACCGCACTATTTGTTTGAACAGATTGACGCTGCGGTTGCAGTGCTGGAACGGGAGATATTGAAATGACAACAAACACAGGAGGCCCAGCGTTTCCCCCCACCCATGACCCTATTACTCACGCATATGGCATGACCTTGAAGGACTACTTCGCTGCCAAGGCGATGCAAGCATTGATTGCAAGCCCGAGAGGTACGCCAGACGGCAGGGATGCTACTGATCAATATTACGCAAAAAACGCTTACATAATGGCAGACGCCATGCTGAAAGCAAGGGGAACACCATGACGCAAGACGACATCATCAAGATGGCGCGGGTTGCAGGAGTCCGTGATGACGGCCATCGGTTTGAGTTCGGTGAATACAAATATCTCCAACGCTTTGCCGAGCTTGTCGAATTAGCCAAGTGCAAGGCTTACGTGGAAAAAATTCAAGAACTTAAGGATTTTATTACCGAACTTAAGGATTATATTACCGAACTTAAGGAGCGCACATGATCAAAGATGACATCAATCGCATGGCGCGGGAGGCGGGGTTAATTATCGACGGCAATAATTCGGGCGATGATGACCTTTTCGCCTTTGCCAACCTTGTCGCCGCCGCCGAACTGCGCCGACTCCATGCAGTAAATCAGGAACTGCTGAAGGCGTTGAAAGACATGGGCGCACGTTACGGTTTGACCGATGTAGCCCGTGAAGCCATTGCTAACGCAGAAGGAGAGCAAACATGAGCCGCCTGTTACACGCTGCCGCAAGGGGCGCGAGGATGCAATCAGAGTGGGAAGGAACATGGTACGGTGTTTCTGGTATTCACTTGGTGCCAAAATTTAACTACCGCATCCACCCGGAGGACGCTCACTTGGCTTATGGCCCAGTCAGCACGGCGCTGCGGGAGATGGCTGAACAATACGTTTACTCTACACGCTGGGAAAATAAGATTGCAGAGGTTGCAGCTACTGAATTTACCGTGTACTTTGACTCACAGTCGCCGCCTGACTACCCACTGTTTTATTTATTCTTGGCCGAGTTTCTGGCCGATTTTGGATTATAGGAGATTGACATGATTGATGACGGCAAATTTATTTTACCGCCCTCACCTGTGGGCTTTTGGGTGCTGTACAAAGAGGGATTGCTAAACACATCCTTTGCAATGTATCACAAGCCGTCGGAGGAGCAAATCAAAAACACCGAGCAGTTGCTTGGCTGGCAGTGGAGGGATGCGTGATGACCACACTACGACAAGCCGCGCAACAGGCGCTAAAGGCGTTGGAAACTGAGCGCGACATTTATCGTGAGCATGATGAAGACGGAGCGCCTGAATACATCCTTGACGCCATCACCTCCATCCAAGCAGCCTTGGCACAGCCAGTGCAGCGCAAGCCGCTGACGGATGATGTGCTTGTGCCGCTGGAGGTTTTGGAGGCTGCTGCAAACTCGTTGGATAGTTTTTGCGGCAGCTTGGGTTGGGGAGACGCAGATTTGCAAAACATGGACAATTTATTTGCAGTTATCGAGCAGCACAAAGCCGCCCACGGCATCAAGGAGAAGACATGACATGCATAGGAAAAGACCCACGATGTCCCTGCCAAGACGGAGACGCGTGTCATTACAAAGACTGCGGGGATACGAAGGCATTACCAGTGCCGCAAGCCGAGCCGGTGGCGTGTCGCTTTTGTCACGATGCCAGAGGTTGCTGGACATGGCAGTGTTACCACTGCGGAGAGATTGACGATGTTCAACAACCCCCACCCCTGCCAAAGCAGGAGCCTGTTGGCAAAGTGGTAGAGGTTAACAATGACGGATTTAAATGCGAGTTTAGCCAGCACTTGACTGTTGGCACAAAACTCTACACCGCCCCACCCGCAGCACCTTCCGAATGGCCGTTAATCAAGAACATCTTGGCTGAGTACGGGCTGGACGCCATTGCCTTTGTCGCGGGGTGGAAAGCAGCACAGCGCACATGGGTAGGTCTGACGGATGAGGATTGGGCCAAGATTGAAGATATGCCCGATGCGTTTGACCAAGGCGTAGCTTGGGCGCAGGCAAGACTGAAGGAGCGCAACACATGAACATAGCAGAAATACAATTCGCGCTTGATAAGCACGGCTTCAGGTTGATCGACAAGCTAGAGAACGGGGAGTTGTTGGTGCGGGAAAAAACACCGCAAGAAAAAATGAGACACAAAGACGGCATTGAAGAAGAGTTCTACCGCGCTTGGAATGCAGGGCAAGTAAGGCGTGTAAGCGATGGAAAAATAATGAACCCGCAGATCAAAGACGCCCCATCACAGCGCCCGTGGGTAGGGCTGACAGAGGACGAGATTAAAGGTACTTGGGCACAACTTTGGTATGACCTAACTCATGGAAAATTATCAACGCCTGATAACGAAGTACGAAATAACGTAGTAATGTTTGGACAAGCCTTGGAAGCCAAGTTAAAGGAGAAGAACAATGGCTGAAAAAAGATGTGAACATAAGTGCGGCGCTTGGAACTGCGGTAGCTATCAATTCAATTTATACAAAGATGATATTGACCAGGGTAACTTGTGTGATGTGCATTACTGGCAAACAAAAGCTCAGCGGCCTTGGGTTGGGCTGACGGAAGAAGACATTCCAGCAATCAATCAGTCTTGCCTAACCAAATTTCAAGCCGCAATGAGTGCGGAGTCCATTTTAAAAGAGCGCAACACATGACCAAACAAGAAGTAAAACCTTGCGAGTTTGCAAACGGTGCTTGCATACATTGTGAGGCTACCGAACGTGAAAATTGTGAGGGTTGGATTTGCCCACCACAGCGTGAGTGGGTAGGGCTGACGGACGACGAAATTTGGAGCGCAGACCCTCGAATAGGGACATCAGACTCAAATGTCAATCCTTATCAAATACTCAAAAACGCCCGAGCCATCGAGGCCATGCTGAAGGAACGCAATGGATAACTGGCCCTTCCCCACCGAGTTGCCTCCGGCGCAGCCAAGCAAACCCATCCCGTTTAACCCTGAAAACTTTGAGGATGCCCCGTGGTAATTTCAGAAAAAATTAGGGAAACCCTAGCCCAGGCTCCAGATGGTATGACTGCCCTGGAACTTGCACTTGCGCTGAAGTTAACGCCGACAGCCGTGAGCAGGTCATTGGCCTTGATGCCTGACACCTACATTGATAGGTGGGTCAAGACCACAAGCAAGTACACCGCCGTACATTGCCTAGCATTTATCCCTGACGATTGTCCGCATCCATAAAAGAACCCCGCCGAAGCGGGGTTAAAGATTGACAACTGCGTCAATATTCTACTTTGTTTTGTCGCGGTTTTTCAATGCTTCTTCAATGTCTGGTCCTTGAATTGGACTTTCATCACGATCTTGCAACGCCCGCTCAATGTCGGTGGTTGGTGACATGATGTCAAATGCTGTAGCGGCAGGTGCTGGATAAATTGCAGTACTTGTACCGGTGACTGCACCGGCTTCCCCTAATGTGGCCCTGAACTGCTTAGGTGCTTGCTTGGCCGCATAGGCTTCAATCATTTGCACAGCGGCAGCTACTTCATTCGGATCCTTAGCCATCAGCATCTCAGCCATTTTTTCAGCCCGTGCTTTGGACATCTGGCCAGACCTGATTGCACCCATGACTAGACTACTCAATGCCCCGCTAAAGTTGCCAGTGGCTGCTTTTGCTGCACTTTCAATCATCCCGGTATCTTCGTCCAAAGACCTACCAAGTTCTTGACGCCTGGCGGTTGCCGAATTGCCAAGAATTTTGTTTGATTCTCCAAACAGTTGCGACTCACGCATAAGAGCCGCTTTGTATAAGTCAAACTCAGCGGGGTTGTCAAACAGCGTTGCCAACTTCTTTTGCATGTCTGGGGAACCAATAACCCGTTGTGCTGTGTTTGGATTATTTGAAGGCACCATGATGGTGTCATAGATGCTACGAGCAACACCTGTTCTAAAAGCATCTTTCTCACCAGAGCCCATTGCGTCAACCATCTTCTTGACTTGCTCATGGTCAAGATTCTTGAATTGATCTTTGCCCATCCGTAAAGCATCCAAAATCTCCAAATCGCCAGCATAAGTTTTTCGAGCAAGTTTGTAATCAGGCACATTTTCATCAATGGCATTGACAAATTGCTTGCGCAAATCTCTCAGTGCCGAGGCTTCTGCTGTGCTCATACCTTTGCCTCGGAACCCAGAATCAATCGTAGCATCAATCCCACGCTTGATGTAGTCCAGCGTCCGTACATCTGGCAACTTGACTAGGTCTAAAATTTCAGCACCACTAGCATCAAACCGGCCGGACGGTTTATAGATCTCAGGCAATGCAAACTTAAGTGGATCTTCACCTTTGAGCTTTGCTGTCTGGGCCTCTGTGTCAGCTATGGACCGAGCCTTGTCAAAGAACGCTTTGAATTGCGGGTTTTTAAGTACCTCAACAATCCTGGGGTCATCAACGTCACCGTGCGCGTATGCTCTTTCGTACAGACCTTTTGCATTATTTCTTAGCTGTGCAGTCAGACTGTCTTCCATGTTGTAATATTCGACCGGCTTTAGCGCCGCTTTTGTTTGTGCCTGAATTCGTTCGCGTGCGCCAAGTTTTTGGGTTGTTAGTGCGTTTTCAATTGCGTGGCTCCCCGGCCCTGTGCGTTGAGCAACTGCTTCAGCCAGATCCCTAAGCGCAGGGTTTGCATTGGCCATGACCGACGGAACGCCCATCGCTCTGTCTTGTGCCATTTTTACTTGAACGTCCCGGGGAGTAACCTTGGCGTCACGCATAGCCTCATTTATTTTTTCTAGCGCTCGGTCTTGGACAACTTTCGGAGTTGAGAACAAACGCTCTCTGAGCCACTTACCAGCACCGCCAGCAGCTCGTAGAGCTAATGGTAGGCTAACACCTAGCCCACCGCCAATTAAAGCACCAGCGCCTGCTCCGCTTGCGCGGTTGTCCTCAGTTGCCGAGCCTGCACCCGATACGGCCCCGGTTGCTGCACCTAGTGCCCCTAGCCGCATTAAACCTGCCGGTTGCATGCCTGGCACAAACATCATAGCTACACCTGGGGCAGCGCCGCCAACGAACTCAGACACCCCTTGGGTGATGGGATACTGCTTAGCATATTGGCCGTACTCGCTGCGTATTTGCGGCAACAAAGTCTCGTAAGACTCACTGCCCAACTTTGACCGCAACCAAGCCTCAGCTTCATCACCCCAACCCATGCCAACGCCTTGACCTAACACCGCACGAGCAGTGTTGAGGTAGGGGTCAACTGACCTCTTCCCTAACACAAGATCAGACAGAGTCAGATTTGAAACTTTATCGCCCATTATTCAGTCTCCCCTGCAATTGATGGAGTGGTAGTACGATAGACCCCTGAAACAATGTCTTTGAGTCTAGCTTTATGCCTAGCTTGTGTAATCTTTAAAGCATCGTAAGCATTAAGCATAATCAGCTTTCTTTCTTCTATGCTCTTGCTTTCCAATCCCTCAAGACTCAACAAAATTTTGCGCTCCCCTTCAGTTGGATTGCCGCCAAATGATGCCCTTAATTTCTCAATGGCACCTTTGCTCAGCAAGTTTTCAAGTTCACGAGTTGCCAGAACTTTTGGATCTTTACTGCCTGCAGCCTCCATAGCTTTGCGTTGCACGGTGTCAATAACCGATGTGTCAAAAGTATTTGGATTAAGCGCATAGGCCCGCTGCAAGTTTTTAAGTGCCTGGTCTGTACTTGCAATTAAATCTTCAGTCTCAGTTTTAAGTTTTAACTCAGGCCCAGATAGTTTGGCAGCGTTTGCTTTTCTCGTAGCTTGATCCGCTTCAAACTTTTCCCTAGCAAGTCTTGCGGCCTCATCAGCCCTGCCAATAGCTGCTAGACTTGCTTGAGCAGCGGCACCAGCAGCATCGGCCCCGGCTGTCATCCTCCTAAGTGCTTCATCAGAAAGTGCTGCTACGCGAGCTTGATACTTAGCGGTACCTGGAATCAAACCTTCGTCTTGTGCTTGCTTGCCAAAGGTTGATTGGGCTTCGCCAGATTTGAAATATTCTTTAATCAAATCACGCCCATAAGCCGCTTTCTCTTTCATCTCTTCGCTGGTCAATGCTCGCAATGCCGTGACATCTTCTTTAGCTGCAGTCATACCTGCCTTGGCACCTTCTAAGCCAAGTTGCAATCTGAGCGCTTGACCAGCTTTGCCTGCCAACCTAGTCTCTTTAGCTTGTTCAGCCATGCTCTTGTTAACTTCAGCCAGGCTTTCAAAAAAGTTACCTGTTTTTGTAGGCGCGCCAAATGCGGCGGCAAGACGGAAGTACATCTCAGCGTTTGACGGCTTGTTGTCGTCTTGGCCTTTGATTGCTTTCTCCAACATGTCGTTGAAGGCTTTTGTTTGTGCTGTGGCCGCAGCCCTAGCAACACGCAACTCATCTGCATAGGGTGAAGTTTGGGATTGGTTGGCCAACAGCATCTTCTGCAGCATGGCCATAGTTGGGCTCATTGGGATTGTGGTGTCTTGAGGCTTATCCATAGACAACCGACTTGCCGAGTCGTCAGCATACTCAGGTTGGATGTTAACGATAGGGTTAGCAATCTTGTTTGCAATTGCGGCCTGCGATATCAAAGCCATCCGATCTGGGCCAGGGTCAATGCTACCTGCGGCAAAGGTAGGGGTAAACCCGGTTTTTGCGTATTTTGCTGCTAAGTCTAATAATTTTGGTTTTGCCACAGGCATTGAATAACCTGGGCCTGTAGCAACCTCATTAGTCTCGCCGAAAAGTCTAGGGTCCATAGGGCTGTAACCCCGACCCGTTGCAACCTCATCGCTCTCACCGTAGAGCCTAGGATCCATAGGGCTGTAGCCTGGGCCTGTAGCAACTTCATCGCTTTCGCCAAAGAGCCTGGGGTCTACTGGCCTGACCAATGGCGCGGCTTCTGCAACCGGGTATGGTTTGGCAACTGCTTCTTTTAACGCTGTTAACGGTGAGGTATCGGTGAGACCTTGCTGGATCTGCGACATTGTGCGTTGCTCAGGCTCTTGGACCATAACTGGTACTGACTCCGGTATCGGCTCAATTAAATCCATGCCGGATGGTATTTGGGCCGCTTGAGCAGGCTCCTCATCAAGCCTCCTATAAATTTCCGCAACCCTGCTCATAGCGTCTTCACGCTCATTTTCTGTTAATTTCCCACCTTCCAATGCTTTAATTAATCTTTCCGCTTCAGCCATACTTGACACAACATCCCCGCCAGCTTGATAGTGGCGAACCGCACCACCTTGGGCGTAGCTGTCTACGTAGCCGCCGGAAGCAAACACATCGCCTGCAAACCCCGTACCAGAACTGTCAGCACCGCTAAAATCTACACCGCGTGTATCTTTAGCAGAATCCCCAGCATATGGATCAAATAAACCAGGACTAATCATACCGCCACTTGGAATGGTGCTTTCTTTGCCAAAATTTCTAAAGCCTGAATAAGCCTCCGTACCTTTTGCAATAGCTTGTTGTTCTCGCACAAAATCGGGCACTAATAAATTTTGCAGAGTTCCAAGACTTGTAATCCCCAATATGTTTTGACCAGCTCGTGTAATTGCACTAAACATTGGATTGGCACTATAAAACGCAGCTTTTTCTTCAGATGTCATAGCATCCCAGGCAGGGTTTGAACTACGCTCTCCACCAGCGGGGCTACCATTACCGCCATCGTATGGCAAAACATACGGATTAGTCTTTGCCTCAGTCTGAAGGACGCGCAACGCAGTAGGCATGTTGTAGATAGGCTCATTCAGGACAGCCCTTTGATTTCTTTGGAACTGCGGCGCACTGTACCTAGACATAGTAGCCAGTTGAGAAGGCTCCTGATCAATCTTTCTATAAATTTCTGCAATTTTACTCAAAGCCTCTTCGCGCTCGTACCCCGTTAATTTTCCACTCTCCAAGGCTTTGATCAATTCTTGGGCTTCGGCCATACTTCCAGCAACAGGCCCACCATATTCATAGTGGCGAACTGCGCCGCCATCAGCGTAGTGGTCTATGTAGCCGCCTTTGGCCATACCAACACTTTTCCTATAACTCTGCTGCCACTCAGGAGTTGCGTCAAACCCAGCGGCTGTAGCAGCGGCTTTAACTGCGGCATAACCGCCAAGTTTATCAAATTCAGCTGTTGGTGCTCCGCTCATGCTAGACTTGTACATTAGAGCCAATGCTGCGGCTGGGGTGATTGTTGTGCCTGTTGCAGCTGTAGTGCCTGTTGTACCTGTCGTGCCCGTTACACCAGTTGTACCTGTTGCAGCTGTAGTGCCTGTCGTGCCTGTAACTCCAGTCGTACCTGTTGCACCTGTCGTACCTGTCGTACCTGTCGTACCTGTCGTGCCTGTTGTACCTGTTGTACCTGTTGTGCCTGTTGTGCCCGTTAAGCCTGTTGTGCCCGTTAAGCCTGTTGTAGTACCCGCTGTAGTACCTGTACCTACCGTTGTACCTGTACCTGTTAAGCCTGTAGTACCTGTACCCGTACCGGTATTTCTAAGACTTTGCTCATAACTTCGCTGCCACTCAGGCGTTGCACTAAACCCAGCAGCTGTAGCAGCGGCTTTGACTTTATCATAACCGCCGTACTTGTCAAAATCTGCTGTTGAAGCGCCAGTAGTGCTGCTCCTATACATTAGAGCCAATGCTGCGGCTGGGGTGATTGTTGTGCCTGTTAAACCCGTTAAACCCGTTAAACCCGTTAGAACTGGTAGAACTGGTAAACCTGTGGTAGACAAATTATTTACGGGTCGGCTACCTATTTCCCCTGCCGCAGACTGCCTAAACTCAGCGTACTCTTCTGGAGAAATCATATCCCCAAATTTACCTTTCCAATACGCAAGGCCAGAGGCGTCAGGCGCTCGCCCCAGCACGTCGTAGTACATCTGTGAGTATTGGTCTATTGCGCTACCAGTGCCTGGGCTGCTCACGGCTCCTCTTTGATACTGCGGTGCATCGTACAAAGACGTATTAGCCAAACGATTCTTGTATTCGTCCGAATAAGTCTTGTACATGGCTTGATTCGAGTTGTACAAAGGCATATCCGCGTTGTACTTGGCCAGCAAAGCATCATAGTTTGCTTTATCTGTTGAGCTAGCAGTAGTTGATAAATCATCTGGCTTCATTGGCATTGGCATGCCGGAATAGGACAAAGTTGGTGTACTAACACCAAACTGCTGCATCAATCGATCAAGTTCATAGCCCATAATTTAACCTTACTGTGTTGGTTGACCCAGCGCGTTCAGACCCTTGTATGCATACAGTCCGGTTGCCAATTGTGACAATGGTGACGGTGCAAAAGTGGTTGTAGACCCACTTGTGTTTGTCGTTTGTGGCGTGATGGGTGCCATGCCTCGGATTTGCGTGCTGAGAAAATCTGCTTGCTGTTTAGGATACATCTGCTGTTGCTGATACTGTTGATAAGCAGCATTGAGTTGAGCCTGCTGTTGGGCTTGCTGAGATGCCCCTGCGGCTTCTAGACTTGCTGCATCCGCTGTCTGCATACCCTGCCGCTGTTGTGCCATGCTAGCCATTTGATTCAATGCAGACATTTGTCGTGCGGCATCTGTGCTGGCCAGCTGCCCAGCAGTTGCGCCAAGCGTTCCATACTGACCAGCCGCGCTAAGTCCCTGCGAGACGGCTTGCTGCTGAGCACCGGACAAAGCCTGGCCACCAGAAAGCACCAACTGTTGCTGAGCTTGAGTCAATCCACCTATATTCTGGCCAATATTGCTGATTTGTCCAGCCGCCTGTAATTGTCGTGCAGCATCTTGTGCTTGAGCTGCTTGAGAGGCTTGTGCTGCGCCCATCCCAAATTGCTGTTGAGCCTGACCAGCAGCGGTTTGCGCTTGGCCTACATTTGTAAGATTTTGCATCTGTCCAGAAGTAATCTGAGCAGCGGTTTGCCCCAAGTTACCGTACTGAGCCCCACCTTGCAACAAGCGAGAAAGGTCTGCACCATAGATGCTACCCACAGTGCCTGCTAATTGCGCTTGCCGTGCGAGGTCTGCTTGAGAAGCACCGAGAGCCTGCCCGTAGCCCTGGTTGGCAAGTTGTGCCTGTTGGTTGAGCACAGACTCTTGCGTGTCGCGCAATGCCCGTGAGCCAAACTCGCCCATGCGGTTACCACCAAACTGTCCTGCACGAATAAATTGATCTGACACAGCAGGTAGCAAGTTCTCACTCAAGTTTCTTGCACCTTGCTTGGCAATTACATCCATGACCCCTGTCTGATAAGGAGACATGTATTTAGCAATGTCTGTGTATGAGGCTTTTTTTGCTTCTGTTAAGTAAGGCTCAGTTTTTGTATATGCTTTTTCAGCTAGTCCAGCTGCGGTTTGAGTATCAGCATCTGCTAAATATGGTTCAGCTGCCGAAACTGCATCTAGAAGACCTGCAGATTTGTATAATGCCTGACCATATTTTGACGCATCACCTGCAAGCGTTTCGTTCAGATATTTGTTTTGCGCGGTGCCTAAACCAGTTGTTGTATTTACAGCGCCGGCAGCTACCGCATTTTTATTAGCATCGTCTATGTAGGATTGGGCTTTTGTAAGCCCATTCATTCCTGTGGCACTTGTTACAGCCGTATTCAGTGTGTTGTAAGGATCGTTAAGGTTGCCTTGCAATTTATTCAGTAACGTGGATTGAGCAGCTAGACCCGGTTGCCCTGTTGTGTAGCTAGCATTTGACCCAACCATGTTTTGCATGCCGGTTTGTGCCGCTGCAAGTTGTGGCGACCACGAGCCCTGGTTTGCCTGGATGTTTGTGTAAGCCTGTTGTTGCAGAGGAGAGAGTCCAGCAACAGAAGGCAAACTGTAGGGTTGGTACGGCGTGTTTGCAAGATTTTGCGCCAGTTGAATCTGGTTGTAGATTGCATCTTGCATCCACTTTGGCGTTTCAGTCGTAGACGTTGCATACGACGGGGCGCTTTGTGGAGACCCTGTAAATAGACTTCCCATATCATGCGCCTCTCAAATAAGACAATGGCGATTTTGCATCTGGCGAGAACTTACCCTTTGCCAATGCTTTGCCCTTCTGTTTTCTAATTTGCTGGCGCATCAAATCTAATCTTTGCGCACCCATTTTGCTAGACCCATCGCCAATTAAAGCAACAGTTTCAGCATCAAACACATACTCCCCATCGCTCAACTTTGCGTCAATCATGTCGTCACGACCAGAGCCGCTCCCCCTAGCCATGTATGCAATTTGAGACAGCGCACCGCCCCTAGCTTTCTTGACGACAGGCATATTGTAAGTACCTGATGTAATTTGTGGCCAACTTTGCGCCATGAACTGACTTAGGCTCATGTTAGACTTAGCAGCATCTTGCTGCATCCTAGGCCAATCCCATTTAATGGATGGGCGGTTAAAATATTCCTGTTGCTCAGGCGACATGGATTTGACAGCTGTTTGAGCTTCAGCAGGCGCAGATAGCAATCCAGCAAGTGGTAGTAAGGCACCCATCTTGTCAAAACTAGATCCGGGTTTAGCCGAAACACCCGCTGGTTTGGCGTCTGTGCTTATAGTATCAACTGCCGCCTGTGACGGTTTGAGCATGCCAGCAGCTAGGCCTGACAATGCACCCCCGGCCAAAGCTGTTTGCGGGTCGTAACCGGCAACCATTGCGTTCTTAAAAGTCTCACTACCTGCAGCTAAGCCTGTGCCAAGAGCACCGGGACCGCCCATGGTTCCTACAGCATTCCCGATATAGTTGCCAAGAGCTCCTTGGGCGGCACCTTCTAACGGCCCACGACCTGTAGCCATACCACCTAAAGCGCCGGCAAGACCGCTGCCCAGCAAACCTTGTGTGGCCGCGCTTGCCTCCGGTGCAAACATTTGCCCAAGGTTGCCGCCTAAACCGCCGCCCATGCCGCCCATGATTGCGCCTTGCAACGGGTTGCCGCCGGTTATGGCAGACGTGCCCGCGCCAATCAATGCGCCGCCCAAAGCAGGAGCCCATGCTGCAGAGGCACCCAAAGCAGTGCCTAGCGTAGTTCCGATTCCAGGCGCAATGAAGTCCAAAGCAATTGGCAAAGCCACTTTCCACAAGTCGCTAAAACTAAAATATTCAGGCAATCCCGTGGTTGGGTTGATTGTCCCACTGCCACCGGCTTGACGAAGCATCTGGGCTTCTCGTGGATTGATATGCGCCAGCATCGTGTCGCCATTGCGACCGGCCATGCGCATCTGTCGCGCAGCGGAGGCTAAGCCGCCCCTAGCCATTTTCGCAGTAGACCGCTCCTGCAAGCCGTACAACAAGACTAAAACCGAGATTAGTACAACCGGGTTAAATTGCTCAGGCAAATCTTCTGCTGGGGCTAATCCATCTTTGATGATTGCGTCTCTAATTTGCGGATATTGATTTGGGTTGTTCAAGGCGAACTCGAGCATCTTGACCAGCTCAGCAAGTTGCTCCGGAGCAATGTCCGTGTCACCCATTTGATTTTCAACAGTCAATATCGCCTGCGCAAATCGCGGGTCTTTTTTGGCTATTTCTAAAATTTCTTGCTTATTCATTTGTGTGCCTTATGACAAAGCCTGGCAAAACCGTTCTGCCCACTCACGCCAATCTGTAAAATCGTATGGCTTTGGAAAATTATGGCCTAGTGAGGTATTGTTCAAAAATTGCATGGCCCAGTCTTGCCAGTTGCCATCTTTGTCCAACCTACCAAAGGCACCATAACTATCTAAATCAAGCGCAATCTGGTCGGCCCAATCATTGAGCTGCATGTACGACGGGCGTGTAATTGTTGTCATTCCAACATCGTCCTGTCACCGCTATCAATATGGCCAATAATTTGGCCCATCTGGTAATTACCACCTACGGCATTAGACTCAAAACGCACACGCAACTCTCGGCGCATTTCCTTCATCATGACGATTTGCTCGTAGGATTGCGTAGCCGTTTCTTCAAAGATCCACTGCTGACTAAGCACCTCCGGAGCACGAGCGTTAGCACGGCCTGTAACCTGCACACTCATTGGTCCAGACTGAATAAAGTCAGGTTCAATGACTGTAATCCGAAGTCGTGCATCGTTGCCCTGTACCAATGACGACAAGTCAGCAGTCTCAAAGTACGATTGAACTGGCGATGAAGTAATGCCGTCAATCTCATCTGTACCCTGTTCATGAATCCAGACACGATAGCCGCTTGACGCAGAAACAGCGTCTACAAGCAAAGGAGCAGCAAAAGCATTGTTAAAACCACCAGCACTTCGCCCTGACTCCGGCAATGCCGTGTCATACCAAGTTTGTTCTCGCACGTTGTAGATGACCGCATGGGTACATTCCGTGGCGTCATCCCGTGGGTAGCACCACCAAATCTCGCCAAAGTAGGGCATTTTGAAAGCAAACACTTTGCTGCGCTGGTTGTCATTCAGATTGTTGAAGAACCAGTTCTGGTTGAGCGTGTTGGGAACATCTCGCACCACGCCGTTGAACATCAAGAATCGATCAACACCGGCCCAAAAGAACACGCCGTCATAGTCAACTACACAGTCCTCGGACATAATTGATGTATCGGTAGCTATCACATCAAATTGAAATATAGTGGCCCCGCCGGTAAATGTTGCGCGGATTACAGCATCATAGGCCCAGAATAAACCGGCAGGGGCGGAGCCCGAGCCCGCCCTGAGCGGCATACCCTTGACAATCTTTTGCCCCCACACACGGGCGATACCTGAGCCTGCGCCTGATAAATCAGTGGGGCTTCCTGGCACAGACCAGCCCACAATCCCTGCCGTACCGTAGTAGAACAAGTAAGGATGTAGAGATACGATGCCGCCGGTTACATTAGCACCTGAGGGCAACGGAATTTCGGTCAGCGTTGCCGTCGTTAAAACATCGCCGATAAAGATCTGGCCGCCTGTGTCATTGCACACACATTGCCCATTGGGTGCTACGTGCGCAATGATTGAGTTATCGGTTGTGGATGAGCTGTACATGTACTGGAACATCCACTTGTTGTACGCCGAACTCACTAACGCCGCGCTGCCCCCAGTCATGTTGGTAGTTGAGGCCGTAAGTGTGGTTAGCGTTACGGCTACCACAAACCCATTAACTGAGGCGCTTGCAGTCGCTGCCGTAATTGTGACCGTGGTGCCAACAGCTACAGCACTATAGTTAGGCGAAGACGTGAAAGCCGTGATGTTTGCAGCAAGAGCCGTAGCTGTAACGGCCAGACTAGTGCTGTAGGCAACAGAACCTGAAGTGACCGTAACCCCGTTGACCGTCACCGTATTTATTGATCCAGCGGCGCCGGTCAACAAAGTAACAGTGCCCGTCGCAAAGACAGCAACGGGGGCTCGACTACTGATTATTGAACTATTTCCGCTGCTGTCAATCGTAAAGCGTTCTAGCGTGCTTGTGCCGCCTGAGTGACAGTACTGCAAACTCTGTTGAGTGAACGAGGTGAAGCCCCTGGATATTTGGGTCAAATATTTGTTGATTGACCTATAACCACCAATTTTGCGAGGCAGCCCGCGCTGAAATCGCACCCACTGGCCGTCGGTGTAGAAATCGCCGTCAAATTTAGTCCCGTCCCGTTTGATTCCGGGAGCAGACTTTAAGACTACGGTAGGTACTGGCATTTAGAATGTCCCGCCAACAACTACACCCGCTGGTGCTATTCCTAGGGCTGTCCAAGCTGCCTGCTGGGTTGCAGCAATGAAGATGGCATCGCCGGTAGAAGAGGCACCTAAGTTAATGCGAGCACCTGCGGCGGTTGTAGCCCCCGTGCCGCCATCAGCAATTGAAATCGGAACCGATACTGTGTCGGTGCTTGCATCAACCACATTTGTGCCATCAGAATAAAGTATGGCTCTAGCACCGGCTGTAACTGCCACACCTGTACCTGCCGATGTTTTTACGGTCAGTGTGTACGCACCACTTGTGGCGTTACTCACCCAGTACTGCTGGACCGTTGCAGGAACAATAATGACGCGATTCCCGGTCAATACGCCGGTAAAATTGTACGCAATTCGATTTAATTCTGATCCGGTTAGCGTGTAGTTGCCTGTCCCTGCAACCGCAATTGAGGTGTAATCAAACGCAAATGTTGCAGACTGACCAAATCCAATTGTGAAGTAATTTGTGCCGTCCGTAGCAATAATTGCTGAATCACCTGGACTAAAACTCAAGGTTGCCGCACCATTGATAAGAGGCGTGCCCGATGGGTCAACTACAACCGAGCCGCCACCGCCGTTGCGGAAGCAGAGGAACCAGTTGTCGCCCATCGTAGGAGCAGACGGTAGTGTAAGTGTTCCACCACCAGAGCCTGTCCACACAAACATTTTGGCGCGGTCGGTAACGCCCGCCGTATAGTTTGAGTTGAAGTTGGTGATTGGTACCGACTGTGACAACACAGTCCCAACGGCCACAATACCAGTGCCGGCTAATGCCGAGGCATTTGCTGTAGAGGTGGTAGACCCAAATTGCAAAGTCTCCCAACTGCCGGCAACCGTGCTGTTGTTAGTTAAGTAGATTTGCCAGATCGTACCGGACGCAATTGATACTACCTGCACCCCTGCCGCATCTTTGACGACAAAGGTAAAAGACCCCTGGTTGTTGAACAGGATAGTTTGGCCAGTGCCGGTCTTTTTGGCGTCAGGAAGTGTGATGAAATACCCGCCAGCACTGGCGGTAACGTCCATGATGCGAGTAGCTAGGTTTGTGCTTGTTGACGCCTCAGTTGGCCAGCTGAGTGTGATGTCTGCACTTAGCGCAACTGAGCTATAGCTGATCTCACTTGGGTAGATGTTTGCGCCGCCAAACACATCGTTATAAATGGGCATTATGCTTCACTCCGGTTGGATGAGCGGTCAAGAATGCGCTTCAAATCTTCGCCGTTGACCGCTTGCGCTGCTCTGTCATACATGGCTTGCCAGGTCTGAATTCGCTCGTCATTTTTAAGGAAAGGCGTGGCCTCAAGCAAAGCGGCATAGAGCAGCACATCTGGGATGTACTCTGTGACCCAATTGGTCTGGAAATCGTCACCAAGAAACCGAGGTTGCTCGTAGTACAAAATCTCTAGCGTTTTGGCTGCAGCCGGTGTCGGCGTAATTAACCAGTGCTGATAGTCATAGTCAGCATAGTACGCTGGGTTGCCGGTTGTTGCCTCTACCGGCCAATAGTTGCGCAGGTATTCGTAGGATCTTGCATAAATGGGGATGCCGTCCACAGTCATTGACACCGTATCACGCCAGCGGTCGGGCTTGAGGTAGACCGCAACGCCTATAGACAACGGGGTTGTGACTGCCCTGATAAAACCCTGAATTTTTAGTTCGCGGGAAATCCTACGCTCTCCGAGCGTTACCAGCCTCGGCAGTTGATCGTAAACAATCTGGTCACTAGCCTCTGTAAACCCGCGCTCCAAATATCGGCGCAGATCTACCAGTAGGCTATCATAGGTCATCGCATATGCCATAAGTGCCTCGTTGATGATAGCAGCTGGTGCAGCATATGCTCAGGTGCGAATTATAAACCCAATTTTGCAAATAAGGCTCATTTTTTATTTCTCGCTGAGATGCTTTTGGCTTTAGAGCGTGCGTCTTCCTTGCTGCTAGCACCCCACGCCTTGAGACTAAGCAGCAGCCTGGTGGGTTCACCATCTTTGCGTTCTGGCCCTGGCATATTGCCCATTCGTGCCAAAAAAGATGCACGACGAGGGTTGTCACCAGACTTGACTGGCGGCCTTAACGTGCCGCCGGTCTCTGCATGGTAAGCAGCTCGACCTGCGGCATTTAAGCCACCCTTTGGATTTTTGCCAGACTCTTTCATTTCTTCTTTGCTGTTTTTGCCGAGTCTTTAAAGTCTTTGGCAGTAGGCGCTGCTTTGCTGCCGACCTTGTTCATCTTTTCCTTGCTTCCAGCTTTGATGCGTTCTTGCTTGGCGTGTATGTTTGCGTAAAGTCCAGGTTTCATTTTGTTTCTCCATTAAGATAAAAATAAAGCTCGTTCATCGTTTCTACGCTTGACCAAACCCGGAAGAATTTTACCCCCGCCCCTCGTAAACTTCAAGAACTCGTCGGCAGCTTCTTGCGTCTCACCCCGAAGAACCTTTTGACGGAGGGTGCTTCGCTGTACTCCCCCCAGACCCAAATTAAAAGCAAAGCTGACGAGAGCATCGTTTTGACCTGTGGTAAGACCCATAGGAAAAAGTCTGGCGACCCCAGTTTCAAATCGCTGGAGATCAAAAGCAAGGGTTCCATCTACTTCGTCGCTCGAAAAAGTACGGTTGTCATGCGGCTCCAGCGGGAAAGCGTCTCTTTGATCCAGAGGAAGACGTCCTTGAGCGGGGTATAAAACATGGCCTACTCCTACAGTCCAAAGTTTTGCTGGGCAACGGTAAGGCTTGTACCGCACTCCCTCATGGTGCTTGATCATCTCTTTGCACCGGTCGGAGACTTTCAATCTTTGCCGCCTTTAAATGCCCGTCCACCGAAGTGAAAGCTGATGATGGACGCAAAGATGATCTGGGTGTCGGCGTCCCACAGTTTGGCAATCAGCACATCAAATGCAATGTCCCGCTGCCATGCGTACACAAACCCGCCGATCTCGACAAAGGCAAACAGCCCGAAGAACCCATAGGTCAGTATCGGGCGCACACCGGAGCGCAGATTGATCATCCACTGTGATGCACCCTGCCCGATGGCTATGTCGTGCGCGTACAGCGCAGCCCGTTCTGACGCCTCGGCTTCTATTGCTTGACCCTCAACTTTGATCTCCTCCACTCGCTGCTGGGCCTCAAACCCGGCTTTGCGTAGCTCAAGCTCACGCTCGATCTGCAACTGGGCCATTGCCATTTCATGCTTCTTGTCAGCGCGGTCTTGGAAGAAACCCAGCAGCTTGGGCAGGCCACCAGCGAGGAAGGAGATTAGGGTTGAGAGTAGGGTCAGCATTTCTTTTCTTCCTCATGGGACAGTTTGACGCCAGCAAGTAGGCCAATGAAACCACCGACGATGGTTTGAAACGCAGGGCCAACCAACTCAAAAATTTTATTGTTGTCCACCTTTTCGTCAAACAGGCCCATCAGCATTACACCGGACATTGACAGGACAACAATACACAAGGTCATGCTGACCATGAGCGTAACGAAGAAGGTGAGCTTGGCTTTCATTTGTCTTTGCGGTTGAAAATCTCAAACAACGATTTAACTTTTTCCTCAAGCACGGCGATTTTGATGTCCATCTTCGCCAGCACGATGATGAGCGTTATCAGCGCCAACAGCATCGGCCAACCTTTTGCCAGTGCTTCGAAAAACTCCATGATCAACGGAATGTGAGTGACGCATAAACGATAGCTGACATACTGACGATAAGCACCCCGGCGGTCTTCATAATCACGCCCTCTAATCGTTTTAGCCTTGCATTTATCTGCGCGTATCGTTCGGCGCAGACCGCTTCATGGCTTGTGAATTGTGCTTCAAGGTTCATCTTTTGCTTTCGTTACTTGCGCCTCGGCTTGCTCTTTGATTTTGACAATCAAGGGCCACACGCCTGATTTGCTGGGCAACTCGCCCAAGGTTTGCAGGATGAAATTGATTTCGTTGATGTCGAGGTCGAGGGTCATGCTGTTGTCCAAGGTGTGCCAGTGGCGGTTACGGGGTTCTTCTGCAATGCAATCTGCTGTGCCAGTGCTGCCTCAGTTGCGTCCTTGTCCACGCCTGATGCGTAGCACCAATCCAAAACTTCTTGCATCGTGACGCTGGCGTAGGGGATGGTGGGCGTACCCGGTTGCCATGAACAGGTTGACCAGATTGATGCGGTGTAGCCCTCATCTACTGCTGTGGCAGTCCAGTGGGCTGTGGTGATGAAACCCGTTGCGGTTTCGTAGTTGGTCTGGGTGATTGTCCAAGTGGTTGTCATGTTGTCTCCAGTGCAGTGATACGAGCGGTGAGTTGAGTGATGAGGGCTTGTTGTTCTTGCATTGCTTTGACTAAGTGTGGCGTTAACTTTGAATAGTCAAGTTGCCACATATCATTTTCAGTTTTGCCTTTGGTAACTACGCCATTCAAAACAGGCTCAAGTTCTTGTGCAATAAAACCATACTCTTGATGTAAATCACCAACAGTCCAATCGTATTGACGGACTTGGACTTGCATCAATTTTTCAAGAACTGGGTTTGCATTTTGAATCTTTGATTTAAGTCGTTGGTCAGAGGTCGTATTAAATGCAACGGCACTTGTAGAACCAATTCTTGTAATAGAACCAATACTAGTACCACTTACAAAAAAGTTAGCAAAAACAGTACCGCTTGCTGAAGCAGTATCATTTAATGCAATACCATTAGTTGCTGAACCATTAAAATCGGTAGTTATTTGCGCTCTTGCTGTCGTAGTCCCCACCAGCAAGTTACCGCTGGAGTCGATAACGGCGCGAGTAACACCATTGGTGCTGTCCCTAAACGCAAGACTGCCCACATTGCCAACAACAGACGACGATCCAACTGAGAATATGTTCCAGTTGTAGCCGCCGGTGCTGGTGTTGATGATGTTTATAGCCGTTCCAGTAGTATCCGCGCTGCTTAGTCCAAGTTTCTGTGCAGGCGAACTCGTCCCAATACCCAAGTTACCGCTTGCATCCAGCGTCATTGCTTGGGTGAAGGAAACAGGTGTTGCTCCTGCACCAGATGAGTTACTTGGGGCCGTGTACCAAGCGTGTTGGCCGCTTGTTTGGTAATACAAGGTGGCAAAACCATTAGCAATATATGCCGAAGCATCACTGCTGTTATAAAAAACATTTTGACCTAATGCAGTAGCCGCACTACGACTAAACAAAGCCGCACCATTTGTTAATTGCAATGCGGGTCTGCTTGCGCTACTCCAAGCACTCGGAGTAACCCCCAAGCCCAAGTTACCGCTGCTATCCAACGTCAAGCTGGTCGCTGGCGCACTGCCTGAGAAGCTGTACGCTGTGCCGCTTGTGCCGCCGCTTAATGTGCCCGTAGCACTCAGCGTCCCGGTGACTGCTAGACCTGCACTGGTCAAGCGCATTTGTTCGGCAGCGTTTACATAGAAAATTGTGCCTGTATTGCCGCTGTTATATAGATTTAAAAAATTGGATGTGTCGTTAAAAATTGAAGCCGCATAAGTACCAGTAGTGTTTTTAAACCCAATATATTTATTGTTGTTTAAAAGAATCTGGGTTGAAAGAGTTACATCACCCGTAGCACTCACCGTAGTAAACGCACCCGTGGTCGCAGTCGTAGCGCCGACAGTCATGCCGTTGATTGACCCGCCCGTCAGCGTTGCACCGCTTGACACAAGCGTGTTGAGCGTAGCCGTGGACGATGCGCCGAGGGTTGTGAATGAACCAGCAGCCGGGGTGACGTTGCCAATGATGCCTTGCAGTGATGTGGCTGTGGCTGCTCCAAGGACAGGGGCAACAAGGGTCAGTACTGTGCCGTTGCTTGTAGCGCCTGTAATCCCTGCCAGTACGCCAGCATTGTTGTACTGCACCTGAGTGGTCGAGCCACCAGCAGGGCCAGAAGTTGAGCCTGCCAGCAGGGTGACTACGCCAGAACTGTTCTTGAAGTACAGCTTGCCGTCGTTGGTATTGAGTGCCAATTCACCAGCAACTAGGTTTCCAGCCGACGGGACAGCAGCGCCTGTTGCCGAGTAGTAAAGGGAGATTGGGGTGTAGCCGCTTTGTGCCATGAGAGTTCCTTAAAATGTTCCGCCCGAGATGCCTGCCCACACTGGTGCGCTGGCTCCTGCCGATGTTAATACTTGCCCAGCAGTTCCTGCCGCAGTGAACGCAAATGCAGTTCCAGTGCCGTATGCAGAGCCACCCGCAGTTGCAGTTGCAGTTGAGTTGGTTCCGCCGTTGGCAATAGCCAAAGTGCCTGCAACCGTCACCGCGCCAGTCGTCGTGGTTGCGGGTGTCAGCCCTGTTGTGCCAAAGGTGATTGAACTCACCCCAGAGCCAGCGCCTGAGAACTGCGCCCAAGTCATGGCGGTGACATTGATTGTGCCGCCTGCGTCACTTGTGCAGACCCAACCTGTGTCGGCCAGTGTGGTTCCTGTTTCAATAAAGACGTAAGCGCCGGGAACTTGTGCCCATGTACTCATGTCAGCCGCTCTTGCCCATGCTGTGGCCGACGCAACATAAATCCCGTTTTCCGCTGGCGCTGTTTGGTTCTTTACCAAAACACGGTCAGTTGCAACGATTGAGATGCCATCAATGGTCTGCGCTCCAGACAGTGTGATGTTTGCCGTTGTTCCAGCCACCACGGAGGCTTTGGTATCCAAGCCCTGTGCAACAGTATCGACATACGACTTGTTGGCAATGTCTGTGGCCGCTGACGGCGTTGTGGCAATGGTTCCTGCCGTCACCACAAGGCTTGTAATCGTTCCCAAACTTGTCAGCGAGGAGGCTGTAACCCCAGATGCCAGCGTTGCACCAGACAGGGTTCCTGCGGGCGCAATGACTGCTGCCGTGCTGATGCTTGTCGTCAAGCCCTTGGCGTTGATGGTGATGACAGGGATTGCTGTGCTAGACCCTGTAGAGCCTGCCGAAGCCACTGTGGCAAGCGTGGTTGCGTTTCCTACCGATGTCACATCACCTGTCAGATTGGCATTGGTTGTGACGTTGCTTGCGGTAAAAGCTGTGGCCGTTCCCGTGATGTTTGTGCCAACCAAAACAGTTGGCGTGCCAAGATTCGGCGTTACCAGCGTTGGGCTGTTGGACAGCACGACATTTGTCGTTCCTGTGGATGTGGTAACGCCGGTGCCTCCGTTGAGTACCGCTAATGTTCCTGCAACGGTGACAACCCCTGTACTCGTTGTAGATGGAGTCAAGCCGGTTGAACCAAAAGAAATTGAACTGACGCCGGAGCCGCTGACAATGGAACCCCATGCACCGTTGGCGTAGCCCTCAAAACTGGCCGTTGTGGTGTTGTACCGCAGATTGCCGTCGCTTGATGTTCCGCGCTGACCTGTCGTGCCGACGGGCAGAATCATGCCGCCCGTGCCGGGAACTACGGGGTTGTTGGCTATGGCTATCGTTGGCCCAGCCGATATAGTAATTTGATTGGCCGTGCCGGTAACCGATGGGACGGCAGCCGGTGTAGTGGTTGCGGTAGCCAAGCGACCGTTTGAGTCAACCGTGAAAACCGGAATGTTTGTGGCGTCACCATAAACACCAGGGGTTACACCTGTGGCATTAAGCTGGGTGGCCCCTATTCCAGCAACCGCAACACTGAGAGTCACATTGCTAGAAAGCGCACCGCCGCCTGTCAAACCTGTACCGGCAATCACTTGCCGGGTTATAGGAACCCCTGCCACAGTTAGCAAGTCACCGACACGAATCTTGTAGTTGTTGCCTTGGTAGACAATCATCATCAAACTGTTATCATCAGCTACAGGAGCTGTTGGAAGCTGCGTGATTCGCGTTGGGATTAGGTTGCTAGGTACTGACATTCAAATCTCCAAGTACTCATCACCGTCTTCGGTAGTGATGAACAAGTCACCTGCTTCCTGTATCAACCCTGCAGGATGCGTATTGATAGGGGTGTCAGGGCGGGTGAAAGGCAGCACAATCTGGTCAGGCGCTCGGGGTGCAAGTCGGTACGGATCATAGTCATCTAGGTCTTCTTTGCAAACCATAAGGCCCGGCGAATTTGGGTCCGGTGACAGTTCAGCAAGTAAGAACTTGCGTGAACACCGTCCGCATATGGCAATCCCGTAGGTAGCCTGACCAGAAACGTCTAGGTATATCATCGCGTGTACGCACCGATGGCAGGCTGGATAAAGATTGGCGAACCATCATTGTCGCCATCCCAAGCTGTTTGACGAGACGCCAAATATTTCTGCTCAAGAATCGGAATCAAATTAATGTCTACTTGAGCTGTTTCTGAGGCCACCTTAGCGGCTAGCCCGTTCACAATGGCTTCCAACCAACGCTGCGGCACCTCAACGTCTTGCTGCAAGTTTTCGGTATCCATGATGTGCCGATGACGCCAAACGATAAGTTGGGCTTGCTCAGCGCCAGCAAATGGCGCGGGCCACACATGCATCACAGGCTCTGGAATGTCTCGTTGAAACCAGTAGCTATTAGGCCTGCCTGGAAAAACCTTGTTTGACTGCGCAACGTAGGTATCCCTGTTCAGCACACCAAAGGGTATTTCCTGAGGCATGTTGCCCAGCGTAATGGTCGTATAAAGGATTGTGCTAGCAGAGGTGATCCTGAAGTACTGGTACGCAAGAGCGCCGGAAATATCTGTCCAAACAATCTCACCTGCAACTGCGGCCACCGACGAGCTACCGACTGTAACCCAAGTTGTGCCGTTCGTTGAGACCTGAAACGTGACAGTAACTGAGGTGCCTGACCATTCAATGCCAATCGTGTCTACCACCGTGGCTGAGCCAAAGTTGACTGTATACGACGTGCTGGTTGTTGTTTCTGTGCCAGTCACCGGCTGAATGACTCGGTAGTTAGCATTGAGCACCTCTACCGTGCCGACAGGGAGAGGGATAATCTCCTGGTTTTCGTAGAAGGGCAAGATGAGTTTTTCAATGCACCAACTAGGAGTCTTGATGTTTGCCATTTCAGACAACTGCAAGTAGAGTGACTCTAGTGCATAAGTCTGCATCTCAGCAGTAATGGCTTGCGCAGGCAAACGGCAACGCCTAAAGGCATGGTCGACTACCTTTAGCGCATTGAATGTTGTGCCGCTTACATTGCCAGAAAACGCCATACCAGCTCCGGGTTGGGGTCAAGTGGCCGCTGTTTCAGCACGCCCGGAAGACTAAATTATAAGCTCAAATTAGCAATTTGAATTTGCCATGCCACCTTTTTTCATGGCGGAGTTCTTCATCATTTTTCCGTCAGGCATCTTGTGCATACCACCCTTGTTCATGGCAATCATCGGAGCCATTGGAGCTACGGGTACTGAGCGGCGAGGTGCACGCATGCTAGACTTTTGCATGATCTCTTCGCGTTGCATCCTAGGAGTTTCCTCCTTCTCATGCATCATCATGGCCTTGCGGCTTGGGTAGACCTCACCTGTGGCCTTCTCCATCACCTTGCCGCCCTTGGCCATTTTGGTCATTGGCTTGCCAGGGTGCAAAGCTTTCTCATGCTTATGCACGGCTACGGTGGGTGTAACCTTGCCGCCGAAACTAAACTCTTTTACGTAAGTGCAGCCCATGTTATTTCCTTTTACGCGCTTGCGTAGGTTTTGATACATTCGAGGACAATGGTGTACATGTCACCACTAGAAGCATCTGAAGTGGTAAACAGTACGTTTCCAGTTACTCCGGTCCCACCATTGTTTTGCAAGCCGCCAAAAGAAGAGAAATCCATCAGGTAGTTTGTATTCTGAGGAACTAACCACGCAAATACGTCCGTGCTAGCATCCCAAAGAATGCGTACTTCCATGCCATGAGTAGTGGCCCAGATTTTGTTGATTTTGACACCATTGCATGCCAAATTAAAAGAATTTCGCGCAAGAGTGGTGACATCAATTTTTACAACGCCGGTCTCACCTGTACCGTCAGATATGTTTGTAAACTTGGCGATGAACAGCCGTTCGCCGTCAAGTAGAGTTTGTGATGCTACTGCGTCAGCCATGTTGATCTCCCGATCAAACAGCAGCGCTGAATGGTGTAGCTTCTGTGCCGGTGCCGGTCAAATTGCAATGTACCAAAAACAATCCACTGGCAATATCTGTGATGTAGATCGTATCGCCCTTGGTGCCGCCTTTGGTGGTGCCGTTTAGGGTAATAGTGTCAGATGCGGCAACGGTTTCAAAGCCGACTACTGTATCGGCGGCGTCTTGCAACATGACGGCGCGACCCGCCATTACATCAGTAGCGTTTGCAACTTGCACAACATAGTTGTTGCTAGTGACTGTGGTTTGCACGGCAAAATTGTATTGGTTGCCACTGCCAGTAGCCGCAGGCAGTGTAACGATTGCCCCGGCAGCTACGTTAAACAGATTCAAGCGCCCAGCATTTGCTGCGCTAGTGGCTGTAGTTGCAGCCGTGATTTGAACGAGTGAGCCTGAACCAGTAATGAATCCATTGGTGGACGTTACTGGGCCCGAAAAGGTCGTGGATGCCATGATGTTTCCTTACATGCAAGTGTAATGCGTCTGTCTGCATGTCGTCAGCTTGAGGTCTAAGCTGTCAGACGCATTAAAACTACCTCCATAACCCCCAACCTTGTGAGTTGAGGGTTAAAGCCCGTAGTCTTAGATCCCAGGGGTTCCGAAAACGCCGCGTGGGTCAGTCCAACCCAGCACGTAACGCTCTGTCGCTTTGTAGCGCATGGAGTCAGTCTCAAAGTCGCCTTCCATAGACTTCTCCAAGCCACGACGCATCAACAGCTTCAAACCGTCTGGCGCATCGGTCTGGACCCACCAAGCGGTGGTAGACGT
>Ga0209190_1000106_pt1 | contig 55209 bp, 51 predicted proteins | sample M_140205_XF_Meta_FD_187315 | JGI IMG/M metagenome (GOLD analysis project Ga0209190, IMG submission 187315) | Freshwater microbial communities from Lake Montjoie, Canada to study carbon cycling - M_140205_XF_MetaG (SPAdes) (version 2) | ecosystem: Environmental > Aquatic > Freshwater > Lake... | reverse complement strand
TTACTAATTGGCCCGCAGCAACTACTGCGTCTGGAGTCGGTTTTCGGGGCGGTTATTATTCACAAAGTAGCACTTACGCCCGTACCTCTGATCGTGCAGAGGCTTCCAGCACCGATACAGCACGCAGCAGCTCCTACGGTGGGCGCGGGGCGCGGACGGCGCCGTAGTCATAGAGGTGGGGGCGTTAGCGCTGCAGGGGTAGCGCTAATTCTCGTGCCATGCGCATCTTTGCAAATTCAAGAGCCGCCTTGCCCTCAGCCGAGAGTCTCTCAGATGGAATCTGAGCGAGAGCTTTGACCGCCGCAGAGTAATCCTCTGATAACATTAAGGCCGCAGCCTCCTCTTCATGAATTGCGTAAAGTGTTGGTAGTATTGCGTGCGCCTGACACAGATAGATTAGCGCGCTTTGCCACTCTCCTTTACGTAGAAAACAGCGCCCTAAAATAAAGAGCGCCTGAGCGCAGAGAAAGCTGTTCGGTTTGCTTAGAGCCTTGAGAGCATGGCCAGAGGCGTATGCTGCGGCGATATCCCCAGTATTAATACACAGCTCGGCTAGTGCGCGGTGTCCCTCTGCCCAAAAAGGAAAGCGGCGCAGGATCGATCTTAGGTGCAGTATCAATGAATCGCTATCAGAGGTGCGACGACCGGATAGCTTCCAGTAAAGATCGAGTGTAGCTGAGATTAGGTAATGCCGTCCGGTCTGGCTACAGCCCACAATTAGTGCGCAGAGTGGTCGGTTGTTGCGGGAGCGTCGTCCTGCTGCTCAAGTACGAGGGGCAGCATCTGGCGCTCATCAGTTACATTAGCTGGAAGAGAGGATTGAGCGAGACGGAGTTCACGCAACTCCTCGTTATGTGCCCTGTCACGCTGAGCGGCGTTGCCCATAACGGAGCTATCTACCCAGAAAAGAACCAGGCTTAGGAGTAGCGCGGCTGAGCCGGCATAAACCAACCATTTAACACCGTCTTGAGCCTCTTTTGGTTGTAGATCCATAATCTTAGGTTCCTTATTCTAAAGCAGTATGAGTATACCTAGGCGCATATTTACTGCAAGTGGCCTAAAGCATAAGCAATATCGGGTATTGCTTGAGATACTCCACATCTCAACGTAATGTCTACCGTACCGACAAGTTTATACAGGGGTGAATACGCTATGATGTTGTCAAATGTAGATATTAAGAGGGTCATCGCCAGCGGAGAGTTAAAAATAACCCCCTTTAACCAGAAATGGCTGCGCTCTTCTGGAATTACGATGCATCTCGGAGCCGAGCTGCTTAAGCCCCGTGCTGGATATGTAGTTGATGTCAGGAAGCCAGATCCACCTCCATACTACCCAATTAGCATAACTATGGAGAATCCTTACTCTCTTGAGCCGGGAGAGTTCCTGTTAGGGCATACCTTCCAGCACGTAACGGTCGGAGCGTCGTTGGGGTTTATGATTGAGGGGCGAAGTACTTTGGCGCGGGTTGGATTAACGATCGTTCAGACAGCGATGATGGTGTATCCTGGACACAGCGATCGACCGGTAACCCTTGAGCTAGCTAACCACGGACCGAACCCAATTCTTTTATATCCCCGCATGAAGATAGCGCGGGTGGTGCTTTTCGAGCTTAAGAGCGCCAGTTCTGAGCGCTATGATGATAACGGGAAGTACCGCGATCAACAGTCGGTAGGACTTCCGATCTTCTCAGAGGAGATCATGGCAGACGACGAGATCGCATAAAGGCCAGCTGGTAATTTAATTGAGCGGGGGTGCAGCAGTTGAGCAGCAACAATAGTGCAAAGCAGCGTTTGGGGGTAAATCATGTGCCGCTTGCCGTGGCAGTTGAGGCTGCTCTACGGGTGGCTTCCGCGCGCGGCGAGGGAGTGTTCGTTATCGGCGGTATCGTTAGAGATCTGCTAATGGGGGGAACTATCGGGGATTATGACCTTGATATAGTTGTAGAGGGTGATGGGCTCGCTTTTGCGCGAGCGCTTAAGGAGGAACTGGGCTGCTCGTTGCGCGAGCATCAGAGCTTTATGACGGCTAAGCTCACGGCACCATTCGTAGAGGTTGAGGGTGAGGGGGTATTCCTAACAGAGATCGATATCGCAACGGCGCGTGTCGAGCAGTACGCCAAACCAGGTGCGTTGCCTACCGTCAGGCCGGCTCAGATCGAGCAAGATCTATGGCGCCGTGACTTCTCAACTAATGCGATAGCGTTGCCACTGGAGATCTTCGCTCAGTATCGGGCGAACACTATATCGCTCGCACAATTATCTGAGCGCATAGTTGATCCCTGTGCTGGGCTAAAGGATCTGCAAAACGGTACGCTACGGGTGCTTCATCCACGCAGCTTTATCGACGATCCGACCAGGCTCTTTAGAGCGGTGCGCTACGCAGTGCGGCTCTCATTTCACTTCGATATGGAGACGCTGGCGGCGTTCGTTGATGCCGTTAATGGCGGGGCTCTTGCGACCCTCTCGCCCAGACGGGTTTGGAATGAGGTTGTGACAGCCTTCGATGAGGAGCTCGCTTCAGAGGTGATTCAGGAGTTCGCGGATCGTGGACTCTTCTCGTACTTGCCGATCCTGAGCGCAGAGCAGACGCATGACGCAGTAGTGGCGCTTAAACGCACTGAGGAGATGCGCGCTGTGCTCAGTAATGAGGTATACGTACTAGCAAATAAACTAGTATTGATAGTAGCCCTCGTGCGGGATGGTCGCGATGATATCGTGCTTGCGATTCACGAGGGGGGCACGATGTTGCAACGTGCTCGTGGTGTGCTTGCAGCGGCTGCTGGTGGCGCGGAGCCGACCGAGGCTGCCGACCTAGTTGCCGCTTACGCTCTCAGTGGTAGTGCAGAACTCCAGATGGCGCTTCAGGCGGCGTTACAGAGTGGGGGAGAGTAGGCGTGCTCAATCCGATCCTTTTAGAGGTGGTGTCCTCCCTCTATCCCCAAATTTTACTGACCACTTATAGCGAATTTCAGCCTATGCTGGATTTATCTAAGGGAGATCTTAGCTCTACCGCTGCGGTTGAGATAGCGCGCCAAACTAGGGAGAACGCAGACCTGATCGCGCGGCGCATAATAGAGGATATCTCGAAAAAGGTCGCAGGTGAGTGGCGTAGCGATCAGGGTTATATAGTCCTGGCTCAAGCTAGCGCCGCAGTACTGCTGCCAGAGGCTAAATCATTGGCCGAGCTCTTTCCTGCCTACGCTAGATCTGGCGCGAGTAGTAAGGCAGAGCTGCGTGAGGTAATCTGCCTAGTTCCAGATCTTAGCGTGCCAGTATATGCCCGCTTGCGGCTAATTGCGAGTACAGCTCTGCAGGCCCTTCTGACAGTTGTGTATGAGGGTGGATGTCGACTCTCTTTTGTGCCGCTAGCTCCCCGTATCGTAAGGTCTAAGATTGAGGTGCTTGAGCAGATGCGCCTGGCTGTAGAGCGTTGTCTTGCGCACGAAGGGGAGGCACGGCTCGATATATTGGATGTTTTTGAGCTCTCATCAAACGGCACTAATGACCCTCTTCCCGCCGCTATTCTTACGGCGCACCACTATCATGAACGGCTCTCTGAGAGATCCAAGAGCTACCTGGCAGAGCAACGTAAGGCCGGGAGGTGTAACCTTAGAATGCCGAGCGATGCTTGGCTTATCAGTAGGGACCGCGCTCTCTCAGAGCTCTTAAACACCCCCTCTATGCGCGCCGTGATAGGGGAGCTGCGCGGGGATGATGGCTGGATGCGCTGGATCTTTCACGCAGCCTCATCAATCCCCTCAGGTGATTTCGACCCAGCGGTCGCGCTTTTTGATGAATGCGCCTCGCCGCTATGGAACGTGCAGGTGCTGATTGAGCGCTTTAGGCAGCTATGTGCCAGCCCGTTGAGCGGGGTTGATCGGAATAGCTTGGCGGGCATAACTGGTATCGATCAGCTCCTTAAAGGGAGTAGGGAGCGAGATTTGGCGTTGCGCTGTGTATTTATGCCCCTTTGGATCGGCCGGGCTATCCGTAATGGGGGAGTTTTAGAGTGGATAACTGTGCTTGAGGAGCTTGCAAGCAGGGGGCACGCCTTTCTTAATAGGCCCCAAACCCGCATAGCACTAGCTCAGGGGAGAGATTCTCAAGGGACAACGCAGATTGCCGCTAGTCTAGCCCTCGGTCTTTCCAGTATACTACCGGTTGTTTCGGATGGCGTATGTGTAGATCAGTTGTAGAGGACTCAGTATGAACAGCGGTGCAAAGAGTAATAGCGGAGCAGAGCTCTCTAATTCCACACCAGCCGGTATTCGTGCTGGTTCCGGTTATAGAATGAGATCCTCCGATGAGAGGCAGAGGATTCCCATGACAGGTCGCAGGCTAGGTGGTGATAAGTTAGAGATCCGGCTCGGGGCACTGCAGATCGTTGTCTGGTTGGGGCTCGCGCTCGGAGCGATATTCGGCTCTTACGGACTCGGCTTCGTTTCAGGGCGCTCGGTGGGCTTCGATAACGCCCGTAGCGCTTCGGGGGTTGAGGTAGCAAAGCTCACTATTAGCGACGTTCTTCCAGAGAGCTCGAATCAGAACATCTCAGGTATATACGACAAACTTAATGCTCCAGCGATTCTGGAGCAGGGTAGCACCTCATCTAAGGGTGCAAATGGCGCAGCCGAATCAAGACTAGCCAAGGAGGAGCGCGATCTAACCGCATCAAGGGTTAAAGAGATCCAGCAGGAGACGATCCCAGAGATAGAGGATGTATTCTCGAACGCTGAGTCAGTAGAGCAGCTCGAGGCGACAACTCCACGGAACGTGCGCCTTTTAGGTGGCGAGCAAGAGCAGGCAGTAGAGATCCCCTCACAACCTAAAGCTAGGGCTTATGAGCGCAGCGGGACCGTTGGAACTTTGCTTGATGAGCGTCTAGCTAAGGATGAAGAGCAGGAGGGTGGACAGAAGCTTCTTGGTAACGTCACTAGTGGGGGAGTAACTAAAATAGTTAAGGGTGATGAGGAGCTACAGGAGAAGGTAAATGTAGCGGCGCTTGCGAAGATTCAGAAGCAGCCCGAGCCGGCTCTTAAAATTGCGGTAAAGAAGCGCCTTCCAAATGGGTATTTCGCCCAGGTTGCTGCGCCGAAGCAGCTGACACAGGCCGAGCAGATCGCAAAGAAGCTTCAAAAGTCTGGATTTCCTGTAGTAATCGAGTCAACTACGGTTAAGGGAGAGAACTTCTATCGCGTTGTGGTCGGTCCAGAAGATAATAAGATCCAGGCGCAGCGGCTAATAGCTCAACTGAAGGGCGAAAAATATCTAGTCAGCTCTCCGTTTATTATTCGGCGTACAAGCACTCCATAAACCTAAGCTCGCAAAACTGCGTTCTATAAGTGAGGCTGGCTAGCTAAATAGTAGCCTAATAGAACCTTTTTAAAGGCTTTTTACCTCTAATAAGGCGTGTGCTCTCAAGTTCAGCCGCCACAATGTCGAACATAACAAACAGTGGCTAGAGGCAGACTTCTCGAAAGAGAGAGCGCTTCAGTAGTGTATGGGGACCCTTAATATGAAGATCGGAGTTACCGTCGGTATTCCCAAGGAAACTGGGCTCGGTGAAACCCGTGTTGCAGCGACCCCCGATTCGGTCAAGCGACTCATGAAATGTGGGTTTGACCTGAATATTGAAACAGGTGCTGGGGTAGCCGCAGGCTTTCTCGATAGCGATTACGAAGCTGCGGGTGCCAGGATCGTCTCAACTGAGGATGCCTGGTCAACCCCAATTGTAGCGAAGATTGCGCCGCCCACCTCAAAGGAGGCGCCTGCGTTACAGTCAGGGGCTATGATCGTTTCACTCATGGAGCCTTTTAGAAACGGCCCGCTACTTGAATGGTTCGCGCAGCACAAAGTAGATGCTCTAGCACTTGAGGCGATCCCCAGAACCTCTCGTGCTCAATCAATGGACGTTCTCTCATCACAGGCTGGCATCGCGGGCTACCGCGCCGTACTTGAAGCCGCGCAGCACTACGGGCGCTTCTTTCCGATGATGATGACATCGGCAGGATCTGCGAAAGCTACAAAGGTAACAGTTCTTGGAGTCGGAGTAGCGGGGCTACAGGCGATAGCAACCGCTAGAAAACTTGGGGCAACGGTAGAGGCATACGATGTACGTCCAGAGGTTCGCGATCAGATCCTATCTCTCGGTGCCAAGCCAATTGAGATTAAACTCGATGAGTCCGGGGTCGGAGAGGGCGGCTACGCCAAGGAGCTCTCAGCCGAGTCAAAACAGAGGATACAGGCTGTACTAGATGATCACCTTTCTAAGAGCGACATTATCATTAGCACCGCAAATGTTCCGGGACGCAAAGCCCCGATCCTTATCTCTGAGGCGGTCGTAGCAAAGATGCGCTGTGGCTCAGTTATAGTAGATATGGCCACGCCCAGTGGTGGGAATTGCACCTTGAGCAAACCTGACGAAGTGGTTGAGGTGCATGGTGTAAAGATAATCGGGTACACAAATTATCCAGCTATGATGGCGACCGATTCAAGTAGCTTCTTTGCAAGAAATCTCGTCTCGTTGTTAGATCTCTTTGTCGCGCCGCAGGAGAATGGAGGGTCGACCTATATCGTAAACCTGGAGGATGATATTATCGAAGCATCGATCCTCGTTCACCAGGGTATTATGCGTATGAAGGGAAAATAGGCTCTCTATGTCAGAAACAATGATAGCGATCTACGTTTTTACACTGGCATGCCTCGTCGGCTACCACGTCATTTGGGGGGTAACGCCAGCGCTGCACACCCCACTGATGGCCGTTACCAACGCAATCAGTGCGATTCTTGTGATCGGCGCCATGTTTGTAGCCGGCTCTGTCGAAGCATCTAACTCTGTCTGGATCCAGATGCTCGGTTTTTCTGCCGTAGTGTTGGCCTCAATTAATATCTTTGGTGGGTTCGTTGTGACCAATCGCATCTTAGCGATGTTTAAAAAGAGATCTTAAAAAAGAGATACCATGCATCTAAATACGGATTTTTTCGCTTTTGCGTACCTCGTTGCGACTATCTTATTTATCTTTGGCCTTAAGAGCTTGAGCCATCCTAAGACAGCGCTGCGCGGTAACCGTTTATCTATGTTAAGTATGGGGCTCGCCGTAATGGTGACGTTCTTTCACCCGAACGTAAGCAACTACGGCCTTATTCTTGCGGGACTCGCAATCGGCGCGCTGATTGGGGTGCCACTGGCTGTTAGGATTAAGATGACGGCGATGCCGCAGCTAGTAGCCGTGTTGCATAGTTTTGTAGGTTTGGCAGCGGTTCTAGTAGCTGCTGGAACCTATCTGATGCACGCGCAGCAGGTGCATCTCAATCCAGTTCTCCTACTTGAATTGATTATAGGAAGCGCTATTGGAGCTGTGACGTTCACCGGGTCACTGATCGCATTTGGCAAACTTCAGGCGCTACTTGGCTCCGCACCATTAGTATTCAAGGGGCAGCATCTGGTGAACGCGCTCTTAATCCTTGCGGTCTTTGTGCTTTCAGCGCTCTTTGCCTTTAACCACAGCGTAGTTTTATTTGTAACTGTGACGGCGCTCTCGCTACTGTTGGGATTTCTGATAGTTCTTCCGATCGGGGGCTCAGATATGCCCGTGGTTGTCTCAATGCTTAACTCTTATTCCGGCTGGGCGGCATCCGCCACAGGCTTTACCCTCAACAATCCACTCCTGATAGCAACCGGAGCGTTGGTTGGCTCTAGCGGTGCGATCCTCTCTTATATCATGTGTAAAGGCATGAATCGCTCGTTGCTCAACGTTATTTTGGGTGGTTTCGGGAACACCGCCCAGGCAGCGGTTGCAGGTGCTAGCGCCAAGTCGTGTCGCTCCGCCAGCACCGAGGATGCCGCGTTTATGTTTGAGAACGCCTCAAGCCTGATAGTTATTCCCGGCTACGGAATGGCGGTCGCCCAAGCGCAGCACGCTGTAAAGGAGCTCTACGAGCAGCTTCAGCACAGGGGGGTTGATGTTAAGTTTGCGATACATCCGGTGGCTGGTCGAATGCCGGGCCATATGAACGTGCTGCTAGCTGAGTCTGAGATTCCATACGATGCAGTGCTTGAGCTAGAGGATATTAACCCCGAGTTTGCACGGGCTGATGCCGTGCTTATCATCGGCGCGAACGATGTCGTAAACCCTGCGGCACGTACTAATAAAGCGAGCCCTCTATACGGCATGCCGATCCTCGAAGCTTACAAAGCTAAGATGGTGTACGTTATCAAGCGCTCTATGAATCCGGGCTACTCCGGGGTCGAAAACGATCTATTTTACCTTGATAACTGTGCCCTTATATTCGGCGATGCCAAGAAGGTCTGTGAGGGGCTTGTTAACTGCCTCAAGTCAGCCTAATAAAAAAGGTGCGCACCTAACTTCAGCTAGTTGCCATATTTTCTAGCTACATTCACTTTAGTCAGCAGAGAACTATTCCGATATCTGATTCATATTGGGGGATCAAGCCGATATGGATTAAGCTATTAGTGTGTCCCAGCGGCACTCTCTGGCTTGCCTAAGTAACGCCATCCCCTCACGATGATCTTTATAAGCGATGACAACTCTAAGCGAACAAAATCCCTTTAATCTGGCGCTGCTGAGGTGTGCTGCTGGCACCGATGTCGGTATGCGGCGCGATGAGAATCAGGATTCGTTCGGAATTGTAAAGCACCAGAACTTTCAAGGCTATTTTATCGCCGATGGTATGGGCGGGGTGCATGGCGGTGCAACGGCCTCGCGACTGGCGATCTCAACCCTCGATGAGCTCCTGCCAACTAAGGGGAACGCTATCACGCCAGATGCTTTAATTGAGGTAGCGCAGGCGGCTAACGCCAAGATCTTTGAAAAGGGTATAGACGATCCATCGTTAGCGGGTATGGGCACGACCCTAGTCGGGTTAATCTTTACCGAATACGGATTGGTTTGTTTGAACGTCGGGGACTCGCGTGCTTACCGGGTACGTGGCAACTCAATTCAGCAACTCTCTGAGGACCACACCCTGGTGCGGGAGCTGTTACGTTCAGGGGCAATTAGTCCCGATGAGGTGGAGAACCATCCGGTCTCGCATATGTTGACGCGCTCAATGGGGCCGGTAATGGATGTTCAGATCGAAGCCAACATTGTACCGGAGCAGCCGGAGCTTGGAGATATATACCTACTCTGCTCGGATGGTCTCTATAATCTTGTGCGGGATCAGGAGATGCTCGGAGTTCTTCGAAAGAATCCCCTTGATGATGCCAATCAGATCCTGATTAATCTGGCAAATCAACGCGGTGGTACCGATAATATTACGGTGCTCGTTATCTCTGTCGGAGAGCGTATCGGTAAGGGCCGCACTCATGAGTATCGTAAAGCGCGTGATAGCGCTGTTGCAAGTTCAAGTGCAGAGCTGCACGCTGATAAGTCTGATAGTCTTGAGTCTGCTGCACAGGCCTTGGCTAGCAGTGAAGCGCTCTCTCTGTCGAGCATAGCGATCAGAGCACAACTAGATCAGATACCTCCCCCGGTGCAGGAACCGCAGGACCCCCGTTTGCGACGCGAGCAGGTTATTAAGAGTAGAGCTGAGATCGGTAAACAGAAGAATCGCCTCCCCGTTATTCTGCTGGTTGTAATGGCGCTAGTTTTTGGATTAACGGCAGGTGACATAGCACGGCGTTTTGGGCTGGGCCTCGGTTCGTTTTCTCTCGGTAGCTATACTAGCTCTCAGGTGGAGCCAGGTGGCCCAACCTCCCTTACTCAGCTCTCAGCCGATCTTCTGATCAAGCGCGAACCTGGCAAAGTGGATCTAGGATTGCCCGATATTATCAAGCAGGTTCGTGAGCCGAGCGATACGCAACTTGGTTTACGTCCGAGCGTAGAGGGGGCGTCTACAAAAACAAAGCTTATTCTGGAGCGCTCAGTAGGTAACCTTGAACAGCAGATTAAGCTGCTAGAGGGAGGTGGGCAGGCTGTTAATGCAGCCGAGCGCGCTGCCGCGCTTAAGCGAGCGGAGCAGCTAAAGCAGGACTTAGAGCAGGTGCAGCTTAAGGTCGAAGAGACCTCTCGGCGCGTATCACAGTGGTACGGACGGCGTAAGCGTCTCGATGAGCCGGGGCAGGATATCTTTAAGGCCGCAAATCAACTTAAAGCTGCTGGCGCTTTTTCTACGGCGAGTAAAAGCAAGCTAGAGGAGATCGAGGAGCTTTCGTTCGGGTATTCGGAAAAAGAGGGTGAGCTAGAGCTCTATCCGGCCAAAGAAGCGCTACGGGCCGAGATGAATCAGATGCTTGAAAAGCGCACGCAGTTAATGCGCGGGCTGCTGACAGATCTGAGTAGCTCAGTTGAGCAGGTTCTTGCCGGTATCTACGCAGAATTTGAGGGGCTTAAAACACAACGTGACTCCCTTAATCTAGAGCTTCAAAACGCTATCCAGGAGATTGAAATTCATAACGCGATATTAGATCCGCAGCCAACTCGCCGTAACGCGCTGCGTCAGAAGCTTGAGGCGCAATTGGCAGATATCCGAGCAACCCTGGTGGGTGTTGAGGCCCGTTTGTAGGGAAACATTGCGCCGTAATAAGGCTAAAGCCCTGGGAACGCCGTTCTCCAGAACGGCTAGGTACAAATTCAGGAGTGCGATCTTTTTCATGGCCGGTTGAATACCGGTGCGTCCATAATAATTTGACAACGATGCTAGAATACTAGGCGACGGCGATGTATCCTATTAGCGGTTATGGAGGCCATAGTATTATATGAAAAAGTTTGCGCTCTTAAGTGTCTCTGATCGAACCGGGTTGCCTAATCTCGCCGCTGCCTTAAGTAGGGCAGGGTATACCCTTCTAGCTACCTCCGGGACCGGCAAAGCGCTCGATGAAGCGCAGATCCCCTGGACCTCGGTTGAGTCCTACACCGGACTGGCGGAGCTGCTCGATGGACGGGTCAAGACCCTTCATCCTAAGATTCATGCTGGAATTCTCGCCAGACGGGATCAGAAGCACCATCTCGAGCAGATGGCGGCCGCCGAGATCGGCCAGATCGATATAGTAGTTGTAAATCTCTATCCCTTTATTAAGTACCTAGCCTCTGAGCGCGCACTAGATCCCCAGGAGATGACGGAGTTGGTTGATGTAGGTGGCCCAACTATGATTCGCGCAGCGGCTAAGAACCACCGCTTCGTACTCCCTCTGATCGATCCCTCTGATTATCCAGAGGTGATTGAGCAGCTCAGTGCTGGTACCCGTGTAGGTAACGGCGCAGAGGATAGCTTTTCAATTGAAACTAGAAGGCGCTACGCAGCTAAGGTATTCGCTACCCTTTCGCAGTACGACGGTGCTATCGCCACCTATTTTTCAAGTCTGTGTGGTTTTTCAAGCCTGTGTGGTGCTACGTCAACGTCAGGAGCGCTACCGCAGAAGGCGCAGGTCTCATTTGAGAAAAGAACGGAGCTACGCTACGGAGAAAACCCACACCAGAAAGCTGCAATCTACTCCGCTAAATCAGGCGAGCTAGCTCTCTTTGCTGGCCCGCACTGGACGCAGCTCGGCGGTAAGGAGCTCTCATATAATAATATGCTCGACCTCGATGCAGGGCTACGGCTGCTCTCGGATCTTACTAAGGACAAAACAACTGTCGCCATCTTAAAGCACCTTAATCCGTGTGGTGTGGCTAACGGTAGTAATGTTAGTGCTGCCATTGAGCGCGCCAAGGAGTGCGATCCACGGAGCCATTTTGGTGGCGTGTTGGTGTCTAACGCTAGGATTGATCTAGGCGCGGCAGAGGAGATTCGGGGCGACTTCGCTGAGATAGTGATAGCGCCGGGCTATACCCCCGAGGCGCTTGAGATGCTCAGTACCAGTAAGAACCTTAGGATTATTCAAGTCAATGGGGGAGAACTGCGCGGCTATGATCTACGAACCGTTGCAGGTGGGGTGTTGATTCAGGAGCCCGATATCAATCGCGTAACCATCTCGCGTTCTAACCTAGTAACGCCCCGGTCACCGAGCGATGATGAGCTCGCGGATCTCGATCTGGCGTGGCGACTAGTGGGGCATGTTAAGTCAAATGCTATCGTGCTGGTCAGGGATGGATTGCTAATCGGAGTAGGGGCCGGCCAGATGAGTCGCATCGATTCAGTGGAGCTAGCAATTAGAAAGGCTAATCTGCACGGGCACCTCCTTAACGGAGCGGTTGCGGCATCGGATGCCTTCTTTCCATTCCCAGATTCTGTCGAGGCGCTTAGTGCTGTTGGAATAACGTCTATCGTTGCTCCGGCTGGCTCGCGGCGGGACGAAGACGTTAAGGGGGCAGCGGCAGCCAAAAACGTGAGTCTGTTTTTTGCGGCCGATAGGCACTTTCGCCACTAAAGGAGTTCGGTATGAAGGTTCTAGTTATCGGAGGTGGTGCTAGAGAGCACGCCCTTAGTTGGCGTATCTCGGCATCCCCACGGGTCTCAAAGGTCTTCTGTGCCCCTGGAAACCCGGGCATAGCGGAGGTAGCCGAGCTTCTTCCGATCGCACCAACCGCCATTAAAGAGCTGCTGCAAGCCGTAATTGATAACGGAATTGATCTAACGGTGGTAGGTCCAGAGGTGGCGCTTGAGGCCGGAGTGGTAGATCTATTCGAGGCTAACGGTAAGGTTATCGTTGGTCCGACTAAGGCTGCGGCCCTACTTGAAAGCTCCAAGGCCTTTGCCAAGGAGATTATGCTTGAGGCTGGTGTGCCAACAGCCTCCCACCATGTTTTTAGCGAGTGCCGCGCGCTAGAGCGCCACTGTGCCGAGGTTGGTGCGCCCTTGGTGCTTAAGGCTGATGGGCTCGCTGCTGGTAAGGGTGTTTTTGTGATAGAGCAAGCTGCTGATTTTCCGGCGGCGATTGAGGCCCTCTTTGGAACACTAAGAGCTGAGCGGGTGGTTGTAGAGGATTTTCTAAGCGGCGTAGAGGTAAGCTGCATCTTTGCTTCAAACGGCACCGAGCTTATTCCGCTCGCCCCTGCCCACGACTATAAGCGTCTCTGTGATAACGATCTTGGCCCTAACACCGGTGGAATGGGTTCGGTCTGCCCCTCACCCCGTATCGATGAGCAGGAGCTCGCCTGGATTCAGGAGCATTGCGCAAATCCTATCCTAAGGGTGATGCGCGCGCGGGGTGCTCCATTTAAGGGCTTCCTGTATGCCGGGATGATGGTTCCAGCAGGCTTAGAGGGGCGGCCAGATGGGATACGGGTGCTTGAGTACAATACGAGGCTCGGTGACCCTGAGTGTCAGGCTATCCTGGTTAGGTTAGAGAGCGACCCGATTGAGCTTTTTGAGTGGATGGCGGGGGTTCGATCTGAGCGGCCTAAGCTTGTTTGGCGTAAGCAGGTAAGCACCTGTGTTGTTATAGCGTCGGATGGATACCCTGAGCAGCCTGTTAAGGGGGGCCAGATAACGGGGCTCGAGCTGGCGGCGCTTGTTCCTGGGGCGGTTGTTTTTCATGCTGCCACTACCCTTGATGCTCGTGGTAACCTGGTATCAAACGGTGGTCGTACGTTGACCATCGTTGGGCTTGGAGCGGATTGCGATAGCGCTCGTAGCGCTGCCTATAAGGCGGTCGATCTGGTGCAGCTACGTGGCCGTAGGGTTAGGCGCGATATAGGTATAGGTATAGGTATCGGTATCGGTATCGGTATAGATATAGGCGCATAAGGATGCTAGCTATGAAAATTATATGGGCGAAGATTATCTTGCCGGCTACATTTACTATAGGACTAGTTGCTCTCTTCTCCTTCAACACTGCGGCCGTTGCAGATGAGCTTAGAATCCTTGATAGCACAGGCCTTGTTCGGGCGGTGCGCGTTGTGCGTGGGGCCGCCGCAGTGACCGTTAAGGTAGAGGGCGCACAGCCTCCTGCAGGGGAGTGCGTCGCAGCAAATCTGGATGGTCTCGCTACAGAGAAGCGGCAGCCGATCTCTACCACAGGGGTATGCTTATTTACGGAGCTGGCCTCCGGCACCTGGCAGATCGATCTTCCCCGTAAGCTTAGGTGGCGGGTTACTATCAGTGAATAGCAACTCAAGCCACCTGCTCTATACCTCCGAGTTGGGAGAACAGCCAAACCTTGATTCACGACCGTTCTCTACCCTAACGAGCCGCGCAGGATGTTTAGAGCAGCTCGGTGAGAACAGGAACTTCGATCTGGTTATCTTAGGTGGTGGGCTTACTGCGGCCCTGACAGCACACCAACTAGCGCTCAGAGGAATAAGGGTGCTTGTACTTGAGGTTCGATACTTCGGTGCACATGGGGTGGCGTGGCGTAACTCACTCTCAGGTGCAGTTTGCACTAAGCCCCTCGATATTATGCGAGGTCTAGCTAGTCTGCGCGCGTTCTCGCACACCATCGCACCGCATCTGATCTCGCTAACATCCCCAGATCTTCCAAGTGCAAAAACCATCTGGAGCGGCTTGGCGCTGAGGGGCCTAAGGTATCTATGGAGAGGGGCGGGGTATCGGGCACCTACGACTAGCAAAGGATTTCCGGACCTTGATGAGGTGCTACTAACCCGAGAACTTATCCTAGCGGCGCGCCAGGAGGGGGCGTTAGCGCTCTCCTATGCGCAACCTATCTACGTAGAGGCTGAATCAGAGAGCGGATGTTATAACGTAGGCTTTCGCGATCTCTGCTCGAATAATAGCTATGAGGTTAGGGCTGGTGGTCTACTGATCGATCCGACCGATGGCACACTCCCAGCAACAAGGCTCGGCACTCATATATTGAAGGTTCCAGAGAGGCTGCCCTCAACCGCGCAGGTTGTTTTTCAGGTAGAGCCCCGCACACTTAAGGGTGCGGGTCGTTTCGTGTCCTTTGAACTCCCAGATAGCTCCTTAGTAACGGTCTCGTATATCAATGATGGTGTTATTGAGGTAGCGCTAGTGTGTGCTTTGAAGATGCCGGCGCCCACGGCTGTGCTAGCTATAGCGCGTGAGGCGTGTGAGCAGGCGGGGTGGGCCATTCGCGCTACCCTTAGTAGATGGAGCTCTGGGCGGCGCTACTCCAGAGACCTTAAGGTTAGGGAGCAGCAGGGGATCTTTACTATTGAGGAGCGGGGGCCGTGGGACTCTTTTAAGAGCTCCGCCAAGGTGGTGCGGACCATGGTGTTGTTAGCAGGCGAGAGGAAAACAGGTATCACTAGCAGGTCTTTGCCCGGTGTTGAGCGCGCCTGTGAGCTCGATGCCTTTCGCGCACTAGCGCGCTCAAAGGGGCTTTCGGAGGGGACGATAGAGCTCGTGATTAAACGCTTGCGTGGGCGGGTACGTTATATAGATGAGTGCGTTGATGGCTTTAGAGAGGTTGTGCCTGGGGTGCTGCAGGGAGAGCTGGAGCTGGCTGTAGTTGGTGATCAGGTTCAATCGATTGAGGAGCTATGTTTTGGAACACTGGCGTTACATTACCTACCGGGCTGGCACGAATTTGTAGCTCCATTAGCGCAGAGATTATCTGAGAGCTTTAATATTACGGTTGGAGCTGCTGCTATAAGGCAGTGTATAGAGGCGCGCGTATAGACATTACGTCCTAAGCACTATCTTTCCAAACTGCTTGCCGTCCTCTAAGCGCTTAATCATCTTTATGCCGTCAGCAAGGGGCGCTACGGAATCGATCGGGGCTTTGATTTTATGTTGAAACATAAACTCCATAGCCTCGATAAAGTCCTGACGACCCCCCATGGTTGAGCCGATTAGCGAAACCTGTTTTGTGAATAGGATACGGTTATCAAATGAGAGCTCGTAGCCCTTGGTGTTACCGACAGTAACGATCCTGCCGCCACGCGCTACGGCACGCAGGCTTTTCGGCATGGTGCGTGAGCCAACGTTGTCTACAACAACATCAACGCCGCGCCCCTTAGTGAGCTTAAGAACCTCGGTGTGCCACTCCGGTTGTGCGACGTAATCAATAACAGAGGTAGCGCCCAACTCGTAGGCCTTTTCACGCTTCTCGCTACCTGAGGTCAGGGCGATTACGGTTGCTCCGGCTGCGCGTGAGAGCAGTATAGAGAGCGAATTAACCCCACCTCCAGCACCCACTACTAGTACGGTCTCTCCAGCACGCAGAGCGGCGCGCTTAAACAACATACGCCAGCAGGTAAGGCCAACCAGGAGTGGAGCAGCGCCGTCCTCAAATGAAACTGTTTCGGGAAGTTTAAAGAGATTAGCTACAGGGACGCAAACGAAGTCGGCCATGCCGCCGCGCAACTGCTCACCCAATATCTTAAAGCCGGGGCTAAGGCTATCCTCACCCTTACGGGTCCATTCGTCCTCTGATGTTAAGATTCCTGGATTAACTATCACACGGGTACCGGGCGTCCAGGTTGTTCCGGGGGTATTAACCGCAACGATCTCACCCGATACATCAGATCCGGTTATATGGGGCATCTCAAGGTGCAGGCCGGGCCAACCCTTACGGACCCAGATATCGAGGTGATTAAGCGCTACGGCGCGGACCCTTATCAGCGCCTCTCCTGGCTTAGGCTCAGGTTGCGGAAGATCTGCGTATTTAAGGGTGTCTATCTCGCCATGCTTCTCAAAAAATATCGCTTTCATATGCCACCTTGGTACGAAATATCTCTCCCTAGATAAACATCCTTGAGGCCAGCCAAGCAAGAGAAAATTGTGTTAGTTATGAGTTGCACCTTAAAACTAAACAGATCCAACCCGAGTCCGAGAGCTCCTGTTCTAGAATCCAGCCGTGCTTTGAGCTGTATGTATCTATTACATGCTCGCACATTAATTCCGTAATCCCTGAAAGTATAAGAACGCATCCTGGTGCCGCCAGTCGTGTTACCTCTGCGCTAAGGGTAACGAGCGCCTCTCCGTAAAGATTAGCTAGGATAAGTGGAAAGGATCCGGTAATGGTTTGAATCGGATCGGTCGAGGCGTGAACTAATTCCTGAACCCTGTTGAGAGAGATATTATCAAGGGCGTTGTTAATAGCGAGTGGATCATTATCGATAGCTATTACCTGGGCGTTAAATAACTTGGCTGCGGCGATGGCTAGAATGCCGCTGCCGGTGCCGAGATCAAAGACTGAGCTAAATTGCTGAGAAGTAGAGATGCTACTTAGTAGCGTTAAGATCATCCGTGTTGTGGCGTGATGACCAGTACCAAAGCCGAGCCCAGGGATAATCTTGAGCGCATCCGAATCAACCTGACGTGGATCTTCGGCCGATTCTACCGGTACGATCTTTAGTTTTCCGGCTTCAAGTGGAAGCCACAGTTCGGGACACGCAGCCGACCAGTTTTTCTCCAAAACCTCCTCGCGCGATAGCACGTCGCAGCCGAGCTCCTCTGCCGCGGCAATTATGTGTAGCATCGAGTTGGCATTACCCTCAACGAAGCAGCAGATCTCAGGGGCGAGCTCAATGCTGGTGCCAACAGCCCCGGCCTCGATTAGCGTAGCGCAGATCGAATCAAGCTCATCAGTACTGAGCTGTGAGTCGTTAGGTGTGATAGTTATTTTGTACCAGGACATTTGGGGCTACTAAAGCACCTTCTTAATCTTCTCTATTAGTTCATTCTTTGGAACTGCACCAACAACCCGGTCAACCTCAGCCCCACCCTTAAAGATGATTAGATTAGGGATAGCACGGACGCTATACTGCGAGGGGCTTTTTGGATTTTCATCTACATTGACCTTATAGATGGCCACCAGGCTACCAAGCTCTGTTGCGATCTCTTCAAGTACCGGAGCGATGCTCTTGCATGGGCCACACCACGGCGCCCAGAAATCAACTACAACCGGTGTAGTTGCCTTAAGTACCTTATCTGCAAACTCTGCATCCCCAATCTCTAAAACATGACCGCTCATAGAAACTCCTTTTAAAAAACTTACTTATGCGTACCTACGCTCCACCTATATCGTCTGTGTAATGCCCATAAGGGCGGTCCTGACCGCAAGTGAGTAGAGCGGCCGTGGTGCCGCCGGCCGTGGTGCCGTATGGGGATTATTCAACAAGGTGCTACGGGAAGTAAATGCCCCAAATTAGAGCTTCGACTCCAGTTAGGGGCACAAGGCTAGCTAACTTTAAGCAATTTGAACCTATTTAGCCCTGTGCGGCTTCTTAAGTTTAACGGAGTTAAAGTTAGACTCTGGTGCAGGGTACTAAGTTTATAAGGCATAATAAGGGGGGGTATATGAGCAAGCTACTGCAAACTACGGGAGTTAAGTCCAGTTATCCGATCCTTGCAGTTGATTCGTATGAGCGCGGTATCTCTATTGGCAGGATTGAGCGCTGCGATGATGGGCTTGATTTACAGATTGATGGTGAAAAGAGGGCTTTGATGCCACTAAGAAGTCGGTATGTGATGCGCTCAGGTGAGCCGCTAGCGGATCTTGAGCGTCATTTGGAGCGACTCTCATCTCAGGGAGAGCTGCGGCGCGCAACGGTAGTTTTCGGGGTAACAACTGACCCCTTTCATCCCTTCGATCAGAAGTTTGCGAGCAGTATGAAGTTCCTCGAGCTATTCGAGCGCTATGCCCCTGGGCAGTTAATTATTCAGACCCGCTCACCCCTAGTTGTGATCGGATTGCCGGTGCTAAAGCGGATTAAGCAGAGCGTCTGCGTAACTATTGGGATCGAAACTCCGCTAGAGCAGGTGCATCGACGTTACACCCCAGATCTTCCAACGATTGAGGAGCGCTGGAAAACTGCACGCGCATTACGCCGCTTTGGGATTAGGGTGGGTATTCAAGTTGCACCGTTACTGCCGTACGGAGACTGGCGGGGCAGCGCCAAGGCCTTTGCTTCTGAGTTATGCGAGAACGGGGATTTTGTGACAGTTCGCTCAGTAGTTCAGGGCTGTGGAACCGCTAGAGCCACTACCCCGATAGCTAGGAAGCTGGCGCAGGATAGGCAGTTCTTCTGGTTACGACACGATACGCAGACCCCCCTAGTTGATGCGATTCAGGAGATCTCAGCCGAGCACCTGATTCACCCAGCATCAATGGAGCCCCAAGATCCTCAGATGAAGTTGTTTGGGCGGGGGTAGGGAATTATGGAGACCAGCCCTTTCATGGCCGTTATTTTCTATCTGTAGCCCGCCACCTCTATACGCTACACTAGCGCTAAAATTGATCAGATTAGTGTGGGGTACGCGATGAGGGTAGCGATAGTTGGTGGGGTTCGAACCCCCTTTGTAAAGGCGGGCGGGGCGTTCTCGCGTTATTCGGCGCTTGAGCTTGGCAAGCATGTTGTTGTCGGCTGCGTTGAGAAGCTTGGGCTCGATGCCGCCCAGATTGATGAGCTGTATTTCGGTACAGTGCTGCTCGATCCCCGTATACCTAATCTAGCTCGCGAGATAATCCTGCGCTCCGGATTGCCAAAGTCTATTAACGGGCACTTCGTTTCTAACAACTGCATTACCGGATTGCTGGCAGCCAATGCTGCGTATGAGGCGATTAAATCAGGTCGCATCTCGTGTGCCATTATCGGCGGCAGTGAATCGATGTCGCAACCGACCCTGACCTTTCCCAGAAGGGGTGAGGAGCTATTTATTCGCATGAGTCGAGCGCGCTCGCTCGGCCAGAGGCTCGCACTCTTGGCTAAATTCCGCCCTGGGTTTATCGCCCCCCAGGCCCCAAGCCCCAAGGAGCCCTCAACCGGGCTAACGATGGGGCAGCACTGTGAGTTAATGGCGCAGGAGTTTAAGATTAGTAGAGAGGAACAGGACGCGCTGGCGCTGATGAGCCATAGAAATGCTGGCGAGGCCCGTAGTGCTGGGGAGCTTTCCCAACAGATCCTAGCGCTAGGAGATGTGGCTGAAGATAACCTTATCCGCGCAGATACAACCCTAGAAAAGCTGCAAGCATTGCCTGCGGTCTTCGATCGCAGCGCGCTTGGTACGATTAGCGCTGGTAACTCTAGCGCACTTACCGATGGGGCTTCGGCTGTTTGCTTAATGTCAGAGAAGATGGCGCTTGAGCAGGGCATGCCGATCCTCGGTTTTATCGATGGTGTGCAATTTTCCTCGCTGCCCCCAGGGGATGGCCTCCTGATGGCTCCGGCGCTGGCCTTGCCTACACTCTTTAATCGCCTAGGTCTTACGGCTGCACAGGTCGATATATTTGAGATTCACGAGGCCTTTGCCGCCCAGGTGTTGTGTAACCTCAGGGTCTGGAAAGATGGCTGGCCTCGTTACGCAACGGCCGCGGTGCTTGGTGCAATTCCGCAGGAGAAGATTAACGTGCTTGGAGGTTCTTTAGCTCTCGGACATCCCTTTGCCGCTACCGGAGGCCGACTGTTGCTCAATACCTGCCATGCCCTGCGCAACCGTAACGGTAGAAGGGGCGCAATCAGTGTCTGTGCTGCTGGGGGTGGAGCTGCTGCGCTAGCGATCTCAGTTGAGTAGGGGGGTGTGGCTAATATCGATAGTCGTTACGATCGTTGTTATTTTTAGGCTCGTACCCGTCGTTGTAGTCGTAGCGGTCCCTATCGTTATAGCTGTCGTTCGAGCGACCCCGTCTAATATCATCGATCTCCCGTTGCTGACGGCGAATCTCTTCTTGTTGTCTGCGTAGCTTCTCATCCTGTTGATCGGTGCGGTCCTCTTGGCGATCAGATTGTCCACCGATTAGCGCGCCTCCAAGAGCACCTGCCGCAGCTCCTACGGCGATACCACCACCGGTATTACCGGTCTGGTTCCCGACGATAGCTCCGAGTCCAGCTCCAAGGACCGAGCCGGTTAGGGCACCGGTCTCAGCGCCTGAAAGCTGCGGGCCGTTTTGAGAGCATCCGCTTATTATTAGAGCGAGAGCTAGAGTTTTAAGGATGGCAGTACTTTTATTATTTGTATTCATAACAGCATCAATCATCTCTTGATATCTTTAGCAGCGCAACATGGTAGCTGCACAGATAATGGCTTCAAAGCATCTGCTGCTTTTTATATCTATTTGAAACAACTAGATCTTTAAGGTAAATCAAAAAACACTCAAGCTCTTACAAAAAGTAGCCGTATGTACTTGTATCGGGGACAGCTTCCCCGAAAGTCGTAGCAGCTGTTGCAGTATCTTCGCTGAGTCTTGCAGTTGCAGTACCCAAACAATCGTGTTCCAGAAGTTAACTATTTCGTAGCTGTTTTCGCATTTGAGGTCTACTTGACAAAGGCAGACCTCTAAGAGCGGTAATCGTTGCGGTCGGTGTTGTAGCCTTACGACAATTAGTCGTGGGTTCCTGTCAAAGGATTGATGGGGAAACACCGAATATTTCAAGGAGGAAATACCTGTGTCAATAACTATTAACTCGAACTTGGCGTCTCTAAGAGGTCAGAGACTCCTATCCAATTCGTCCGAACAACTAACCCAAGTATACGCCAAATTGAGCTCTGGACAGCGTATAAATCGGCCAAGCGATGATGCTGCCGGTTTAGCTATCGCTGATTCCTTGAGAGCTTCTCAGCGTGTAGCGACAGTCGCGGTCCGTAATGCACAAGACGGAATCTCGACGATCACTATCGCTGATGGTGCACTTAGCCAGATCGGCCAGGTGCTTACTCGATTGGCGGAACTGTCTGAACAGGCAGCTAACGGAACGTACTCGACTCAGCAGCGCTCTGCGATGCATAGCGAGTTCGTAGCGTTGGGCTCTGAAATTGAACGTATCGCTACAACGACAACGTTCAATGGAGTGGCTCTACTCTCCGGTAATTCGCAGCTTGTTTTGCAGGTTGGGTTTGATTCAAAGTCAACGTCACAGATAACTGTAAGCCAACTGACTGGAACCCTTGCTGGGCTCGGTCTTGCAGCTTCGGGTGTATCTGCGATGTCGTACTCCATCACTGGAGATACGGCAGATGTTGCGCAGTCTGCAGCTAGGTTCGCACTAGAGGGTGTAAACGGTGCTATCTCATCGCTTACAAACCTTAGAGGAACCCTAGGAGCTGTAGAATCGCGACTCCTAACGACCATTAATAATCTCTCGGTAGCACGCGAAAACTTCGCATCTGCAGAGAGCCGCATCCGCGACATAGATGTCGCTGCGGAGGCTGCTGAGTTAACTCGACTCAACATCCTACAGCAGGCTGGTGCTGCCGTACTCGCTCAGGCGAATGCGCAACCACAGCTAGCACTTCAGCTCCTACGAGGATAATAATTGGGGCGGCTGTTCAGATCTGAACGGCCGCCCCTTGTTGTACCAGTAGGATTCACCCGTTCAGAGAAGGTTTGTCTGAGGAGCTCCCTGAGAAATAGAGGGAGTAGCTACGGGTACGTACAGAATTTGTGAAGTACTTGGATACGGAAGTAGACAGAGGCGTGACCACCCCGGGGAGCCGGGCCGGGAGTTGCTTAATAAGAGAACTCACAGGCAGTTGCCGGGTCGGTACACGTTGTTTGTCCTTAGAAGTGGTCAAGTCCTTTGTCGTGGGGTGCGGGCTTCTCCCGCACCCCTTTTTTATTCGATGTATTTCAGCTCGTTAGCCAACCTCTCTGACCCCCCTCATTTTTAGTTAAAGAATAAATCAAAAGATGCCGTAGGTATCTTTGAAGCAGTTGTAGTGTTGCAGTAAAAAGGTTGTACAGAAGTTTGATTTACTGAGGTCCCCAAAGTGGTTCTTAGCAGTTCTGATTTTGTACTCCTCCATAATTTACAGGGCAGGGATGTTCTGTAGAGATTCGGCGCATACATAACGGAGATAGCCTTCGGCTCTCTCCGCTGCCTACGGGAAACCGTGCATAGTGCCAATTTGTTCAAGGAGGAATAAGGCATGGCTATTACATTAGGCAATAATATCTCGTCTTTGCGAGCGCAATCGCGACTAGCAAAAACTGACCTTGCGTTAAACAAAACCTACGAAAAGTTAAGCTCCGGTCTTCGGATCAATTCAGCGAGTGACGATGCCGCAGGCCTCGCCATCGCTGATGATCTGAGAGCGAAGATTCGCATCGGTCAGGTAGCGGTGCGAAACGCAAACGACGGCATATCAACGATAGCGATCGCAGACTCTGCGCTGGGGGAGGTCGAAGGTGTGTTAACACGCCTTGCAGAGCTCGCGCAGCAGTCTTCAACCGGTACGTTCTCGTCGACTCAGCGTTCTGCGCTGCAAAGTGAATTTACGGCGCTTAGCTCAGAAATTGAGCGAATCGCGGTAACCACTGAGTTCAACGGGATAAAGATATTGTCGGGCTCAACCAGCATAACGTTGCAGGTTGGATTTGATTCCGCCTCGACATCCCAGATTACGATTAATAACGTAACTGGAACGTTGGCGGCGCTCGGCTTGGCAAGTTCTGGTTCATCGGTTCTGACCTATTCGCTTAATGCGAGTAGTCTTGAGCTGAGCCAGAGCGCGTCGCGCATAACGCTCGATGCAGTAACTGGCGCGATTCAGTCGCTAGCTCAAACGCGGGGTTCGTTGGGAGCTATTGAGTCTCGGTTGCACTTAGCGGTGAGTAACCTCTCAGTTGCACGTGAGAACTTCGCCGCTGCTGAGAGTCGCATCCGTGACCTCGACATCGCTGAAGAGGCGGCAAACCTGACCAGACTGAACATTCTCCAGAATGCTGGAGTGGCTGTTCTTGCTCAGGCTAACCAGGCTCCAGCGTTGGCGCTCAAGCTCCTAAGTTAATTGGGAGTGTAGAGCGGGGTATGAGCCCTGCGCGGGAGTAATCCTGCGCGGGGCTCATCTTTTTCGTGTATTACTGACCCTTAATCGCAATATGCGAGCCCGGGCGCGGCTTGCGGTAGGTTTGCCAGGCCGAGCCGCCACGCTGAAAGATCTCCCAGTACTTACGCGAGTGTCCACTTGAGCCGGGAGAGAGAGCGATATCGCCCTCCTGAACATTGAAGCTTCCGGTCGCAACGGTAACTGCCATCTCGACACCGTTAATCGAAACGAGTAGACGTTGACCGGGGCGCAGGTCGCAAAGTTCAGCATCGCCGTCCCTGATGGTGGTTTTAAGGTTACCAAATGAGTCTATATAGCCGACAGCAGAGAGCGGAGTGGCTGGGATAACGGTGTGCGGATCGAGCTGCTTTAATAAAAAGCTCCGCTCTTCACGCGCGGCGCGTCCGACCAACTGCGGAAAGTTATCCCTTGAACGGAACTGAGAACCGCTACAGTCAACGGCTATCGTCCAGAGCTCCGCCAGATCGTCGCGTATAAACGAGCAGGAGTGCCCTGCATTTACCGCCAGCACCCTGACCCCATTTTTAAGTACGCCGTATAGAAAACCCTCACCCTCGTTATTGACACGCGCCTCGCTGCGATCCTTACGGGGAGCACAATTGGCGTAGATCAGGGTTTCGCTTGGTCTTAGGGCGGTAGACTGCATACCGAGTTGAGCCATAACGAACCCCGTCGATATCGTATCAAAGGATACTACGGATGTAACGTGCCAGTGATAGTCGCCCGGGATCTGAGCCGCTAGGGCAGAGACGACCTCTGCGCATGCCAAATCACCAGGGGCGTAATCCAAGATCATGTGAATTAATTTCTGCATAGCACCTACCACTCCGTAATAGTAATTAAAATCCGCAGCGACTTGGCTAAAAGCCTCGTTGGGGTGGGTTGTTTAGCCAAGATAACCCGTACAAATGTACCAAAAGAGAGATCCTTAGTCGCATATATCTTCAATCTAGAGCCGTAACTTGTTAGTCTAACCAGTTGAAATGCGGTAACTTAACGGTGAGATAATGCATAATATATAGAGCGAGCGCCGGGCTATCGGAATCTTCCCCCACCAAAAAGTTGGCAGTACAACCCTAACGGTGCTATAAGGCTCGACAATTATCGCACCCGCATCGGTCTTAGTGCTTCGTAGATTGCGCTCCTTAGGAGTACAGTCTTCGCGGTCAATCGTGCGGGGAGGTCAAACTAAGACAACATAAAGGTAAAAAATGACAATTAGCAAGGACGCACAGCCGTCTGTTTCACCACTTCCGTCCACTCCTTCAGCAGTGCCGTCTCAAGCAGCAGCAGCTCCAATGTCTGCAAGTGAGCCGAGACTTCCAATAACAATTAAAAATTTAATGGATGCCGGCGCACATTACGGTCACCAGACACAGCGCTGGAACCCTAAGATGCTTCCATTCATCTACGGCGCTCGTAACGGTGTACATATCATAAATCTCGATCTGACCATGAAGAAGTGGGAGATCGCTCGTAAGTATATCCTTGATCGCATAGCACTTGGCGGAAATATACTCTTCGTTGGAACGAAGCTTCAGGCGAAGGACATCATCCGTGAGGAGGCTATTCGTTGCGGAGCTTTCTACATCGCATCCCGTTGGTTAGGTGGATGTTTGAGTAACTTTCAAACCATGAAGCATTCGATTGAGCGCATGCGCAAACTTGAAAACATGCTCGCTGAGGCAGCAACAGAGAACTCAAAGATACGCCTCACCAAAAAGGAGCGCCTAGATATCAGTCGCCAGGTTGGAAAGCTTGAGACCAATCTCGGTGGTATCCGCAACATGAGGAAGATTCCGGACGTTATTTTTCTAGTCGATGTGGTGAAAGAGGAGATCTCTATCGCCGAAGCACATAGACTACACATCCCAGTAGTGGCGCTCGTTGATACCAACGCAGATCCAGGAGAGGTCTCCTTTCCGATCCCATCAAACGATGATGCATCGCGTACGATCCGGCTCTTCGTAGCCGCAGTAGCAGATGCTGTTATTGAGGGTAGGGCGATCTATCAGGCTCGTGGAACAGCAAATGGTGGACAGAACGGTGGAGAGAGTAGCAAGCACAAGGATTCAGCTAACGGCAGCCACGGCGCAACCGTAACTGAGGGTGGCGCAGCTCTCGCATAGTTTTTAAGGGGTACCGCCCCCAGTTTCGATATACGCGGCCAGTTTTTGGCGCAGAAGTTTGGGACTGGGGGCGGATGCTCAAGCACCGATTGAATTTTCTTTTCTTCCATAGTTAGGAGTAATAGGTATGTCACAGATAACAAGTGGTATGATTAAAGAGCTTCGCGATATGACCGGAGCGGGGATGATGGATTGCAAGGCGGCCCTCAGCGAGGCTGAGGGCTCTATAGACAAGGCCATAGAGGTTCTTCGCAAGAAGGGTCTAAAGGATATTGAGAAGCGCTCCGGTAAGACCGCAGCCGAGGGCAGCATGGGTGTTTACACTCACCCAGGAGATCAAGTTGTGGCGATCGTAGAGCTTAACTGCGAGACGGATTTCGTTGCGCGTGGTGATGAGTTCCGCGCCTTGGCGCGCGATTTAGCTATGCACGTTGCCGCAATGAAGCCTACATATCTGTCGGTAGAGGATGTTCCCGAAGAGGTGCTCGCAAAAGAGCGTGAGATCCTGCTTGAGCAACTTAACGAAGAGCAGAAGAAGAAGGCTGATCGCATACTTCCCGGCAAGATCGAGAAGTTCCTTGAGGGCGCGGTGCTGCTGCGTCAGATATTCATCAAGGATGAGACCGATTCAAAGACCATTAAGGATATGGTTGATGCGTTCGGTATACGGTGCGGTGAGAAGGTTTCATTGCGTCGTTTCTCCCGTCTTGAGATTGGAGAGGGTATCGAGAAGGTGCAGAGCAATATCGCTGCTGATGTAGCGGCGATGGTTGGAGAGCGATAACTATCATTCATAGGGATTCAGGATGGTAGAGATTCAGGAAGCAGGGGTAAAGTACAAGCGGATAATGCTTAAGCTCAGTGGCGAGATACTAGCCGGAGAGAACTCCGGCGGTATCGATCCAGATATCCTGAATCGGCTTGTGACGCAGATCCGCGAGGTAAGTAGACTCGGTGTTCAGATCGCTATCGTAATCGGTGGCGGTAATATCTTTCGAGGTATTCAGGCTGGCTCACAGGGGCTCGATCGTATCACCGGCGATTATATGGGCATGTTGGCAACCGCCATCAATGCACTCGCCCTGCAGGATAGACTCGAAGCTGAGGGGGTTGATACCCGCGTACTTTCTGCTATCGAGATGAAGGAGATCTCTGAGCCCTACATCAAGCGCCGCGCAACACGACATCTCGAAAAGGGGCGGGTCGTTATCTTCGCGTGTGGCACCGGGAACCCATTCTTTACGACCGATACAGCAGCGAGTCTGCGTGCCATGGAGATGGGGGCCGAGATCCTGCTTAAGGGTACCAAGGTAGATGCAATCTACGACTCTGATCCGGTTAAGAACAAAGATGCGAAGGCCTTTACCAAGATATCATTTATGGATGTGTTGCAGCGGGGATTGCGGGTGATGGACACCGCCGCTATCTCTCTCTGTATGGATAACAACCTCCCTATAGTTGTCTTTAATGTGGGAGTTGAGGGTAATTTACGACGGATTGTGTGTGGTGAATCGGTGGGTACGCTTGTTCAGGGGTAGTCGCTGTTACTGAGGAGACTAAAATACTATGAGTTCTCAATTTGATAACTACAAGGCGCAGTGCGCCAAGGCGATAGAGCACTTCAAGAGGGATCTTGGACGGTTGCGTTCTGGGCGTGCAACTCCAACTTTGCTTGAGGGGCTACAGGTAGAGTACTACGGCTCTATGGTTCCCCTTCAGCAGCTAGGTCTTGTATCGGCACCAGAGTCGCGCATGCTCACCATACAGGTTTACGACGCGAGTGCGATTGAGAGTATCGAGAAGGCTATTCGACAATCGGAGCTTGGCTTTAATCCATCGCGTGATGGGGGGCTGATCAGAATCGTTATTCCAGCCCTGAATGAGGAACGTCGTAAGGATCTGATCAAGAAGGTCAATAAGATGTCGGAAGAGACCAAGATCTCTCTGCGTAATCTCCGTCGTGATGAGGTAGAAAACGTTAAGAAAAAGACCAAGGCCAAGGAGATGTCTGAGGACGATTCCCGCCGCGCTCAGGAGGAAATTCAGAAGATTATCGATAGATTTATCGTCGACGTTGATGCTGCTGCCGCAAGCAAAGAGAAGGAGTTGATAGAGGTCTAGCCCTCGTCAGATATCCTATGAGCAGTAACGTAAACGATACGAGCTTTGCCACTGCAGCAGATAAATCAGTGCTGGGTAATTCAGAAAAGGGTGATCTAGTTGAGTCTAGTCCTATTCTGGCTCTGAAGGTCGTGCCACGTCACATAGCTATCATCATGGATGGTAACGGGCGCTGGGCGAAGCGCCGGTTTCTTCCCCGTATCGAAGGGCACCGTAACGGCGCCAAGAGTGTGCGTGCCGTTGTAGAGGAGTGCCGCCGCCTAGGGGTGCGTTATCTGACACTCTTTGCATTTTCGACCGAGAACTGGCGGCGTCCTCAGGAGGAGGTCGGTGGGTTGATGGGTCTCTTCGTTCAGTACCTTGAGGGCGAGCTTGAGCTGCTGCTTAAACATGATATTCGTCTGCGTGCTATGGGGGACTTATCACGCTTGCCGCAAGCGGTGCGCGAGATTCTTGAGCGCAACGAGCAGCGGACTAAAGATCTTACTGGAATGGAGCTAATACTGGCAGTATCGTACGGTGGTCGAGATGAGTTGGTGCAGGCTGTAAAGAAGATCGGGCGGGGGATAAAAGCGGGCGAGATTAACCCAGAGGATATCACCGAGGAGTCTTTCTCAAAGGCGCTCTACCTGCCGGATGTTCCGGATCCTGACCTTCTGATTAGGACCAGCGATGAGACCAGGATCTCTAACTTTTTGCTGTGGCAGTTGGCATACTCTGAGATAGTAGTTTCGCCAGTGTTATGGCCGGATTTTTCGCGTGATGAATTTCATAGGTGTCTGAATGTCTTCGCAGGACGTAATCGTAGATTCGGGCTCACGCAGGAGCAGATTAAAGGGGCGTAGTATGAACCTTAATCTCTTCTCGTTTGAGCATAGTGGTGGGCTAAAAGATCGTCTACTGACGGCGCTAATCGTGCTATCAGTTGCGCTCGCACTTTCGCTACTGGCGATATATCTGCCCTATGGCCGGCTGCTGTGTGTGGCGTGGGCCATGACGGTGGTGGTGGTAAGTGTATTTGAGGTGGTGCGGCTCTTCGCGCGTAATAACGACACCCTGGCATATCGACCTTTGCACGCTATTATTGTTTACACAGTGCTTGTGTTGCCAGGTCTTGCTGCGGCAAGCGTTGGAGCAACGAGCGTTTTTGGTTATGCAATCGATTGGACGCTGCTCTATCTCTCGCTTCTAGTTGCTGGGGTGGGTCTGGTGATCGTGCAGGTATTTGAGGGGCGAACGCAGCTCGATAACGCCTCCCGTTTTGCTGAACGGTACGGCGTGGCGTTTTTGTTACTCGGCCTCTGCGCACCACAACTTATAGTACTAAGCGCGTTACCTAATGGGGTGCAGCTTGTATGGTGGCTAGCTGGGGTAGTTGCGCTCAACGATACGAGCGCTTACTTCGCTGGGCGCGCCTTTGGACGCCATACGATGGCGCCTGCGCTCTCGCCCAAGAAAACAGTGGAGGGCATGCTGACCGGTCTCGTTGTTGGAGCACTAGCCGGCGTAGTCTTATGGAGGTTCCTGTTGGGAGATGGAGTATCGACTGGAAAGCTTGTTTTTATCTCGCTCTTAGCAACTCTCGCGGCGCAGGCCGCCGATCTCTCTAAATCGTACCTAAAGCGCTTGCGTGGTGTTAAGGATACGGGGGCCTTCTTTCCTGGGCACGGCGGAATTCTCGATCGATTTGACGGCATGATCGGGGCCGCTCCGGTAGTTTTGGTAGCGCTGGCGCTACTTGGGGGGCTTTAGTAGCCATGAAACGGATCGCGGTCCTCGGTTCAACCGGTTCGATCGGAAGATCTGCGCTGGAGGTAGTGCGGAATCATTCAGAATTCTTCTCAATTGAGCTACTCGTTGCAGGGCAACAGCATCTTGAATTAGCACAACAGATCCGAACTTTACGCCCGGCCATAGCGGGGCTCGCTAATCGTGCCGCTTTTACAGAGCTCTGCCGCGAGTTGGGGGTATCGGATGGGGCATCCCACTGGCAGGACACGCAACTTATCTGCGGAGAGGATCAGATTCTCTCAGCGATTAAGTCCTGTAAGGCCGAGGTCGTGTTGGCCGCTGTTGTTGGAATGGCTGGATTGTCTGGGGTGCTGGCAGCGCTAGAGGCTGGCAAAGACGTAGCGCTTGCTAATAAGGAGAGCCTGGTTGTTGCAGGGGCCCTGGTGCTTGAAAAGGCGCGCCAGAGTGGTGCTAGGATTATCCCCGTTGATAGCGAGCACTCCGCTATCTTTCAGGTGCTACAGGGGGCGCGGCGCTCGGAGCTCTCATGCTTAATCCTAACCGCCTCTGGTGGGCCGTTTCTCCATACGCCGCTCGATCAGTTTGCAGGGATAACCCCAGAGCAGGCCCTTAAGCATCCGCAGTGGAGTATGGGGGCTAAGGTAACGATTGACTCGGCTACTATGATGAACAAGGCGCTGGAGGTGATAGAGGCGCGCTGGCTCTTTGATATTTCAAGCGCTGCAATCGAGGTCGTGATTCATCCACAAAGTATCGTGCACTCTATGATACGGCTCAGAGATGAAACGATTCTAGCACAGCTATCACTCCCCGATATGAAGGGGCCCATAGCCTATGCGCTGCGGTACCCAGAAGATCGTCTCCCTGGTATAATGCGTCCATTGGATCTTACAAAGATTAGGGAGCTGACCTTCCTGCCGGTAGATGACGAGCGTTTTCCAAGTATTAAACGCGCGCGCGCCTGCCTTGACGGCGCAGCCGGGGCCTGCGCCGTTCTTAACGCTGCTAATGAGGTTGCGGTTCACCTCTTCCTGAGTCATCGTATACCCTTTACCTCGATTCATATTATCATAGAGCGGGCCTTAGAGCGCTTTGGGGATATGGGGTATGAGTCTCTAGGGGAGCTTATGGAGCTCTGCGCAACGGTCAGTGAGTGGGCGCAGCAGCAGGCGAATTAGCGATATTTAATTGTAGGTCTTATTATGGGAATCGTATTAGCGATTATTATTCTCGGTATTTTGGTTACGGTCCATGAATTTGGGCACTTCATCGTCGCAAAGTGGTGTGGTGTGGGGGTGCTTGAGTTCTCGGTCGGATTTGGTCCGAAATTATTTGCTAGTACAATTGGGGAAACTACCTACTCGCTACGCGCTATTCCGTTGGGTGGTTTTGTGCGCATGGCCGGAGATGACCCGGGGTTGGTGCATCACGGCAGAGCTCCTGGCGAGCAGGCCGGAGGGGCCTCTCCTATAGAGGGAACGCAGTCTACGCTCTCGCCGCAGCAGGAGCGGTTGTTGCAGGACGAATCGAAGTGGTTTCTTAAGAAGTCCTACCTAGCACGCTGTGCTATTGTTTTGGCTGGGCCAGTATTTAACTTTCTCTTCGCCTGGCTACTTGCTGCGGGCGTGTATTATGTAGTTGGACTACCTCATGTTCAGGACGGACCCGTAACGGTCGGCATGGTTCAGAGCGGGATGCCTGCAGAGAAGGCCGGCATTAAAAGTGGTGACAATGTGCTAACCGTTAATGGACTAACGGTAGCTACCTTTAAGGAATTCGTCGAGATCGTGCGTGGCTCGGGCGGTAAGCCCCTTGAGTTCAAGATTAATCGACCAAAGGAATCTAACGCTGCGGAGTTCGATGCCTTGACCATACAGGTACAGCCAGCTGCAGGCATGGCCGAGCTCGATGTGCTTGAGGGACGAACCGCTGAGACGACCTATCGGATCGGAATCTCTCCGGCGATGCACAACGTTACCTATGAGCCCGTTGGGCTCTTCGGTGCGATGAATGCTGGCAAGGATCAGGTAGTAGGACTATCGCTACAGACCCTGCGGGTGCTTAAGGCGCTACTAACTGGAATTCTTTCGCCAACCAAGACCCTCGGTGGGCCGCTAGAGATTATTAAACAGACCGCTGCCAGCGCTAATGAGGGGATCTTGGCGGTTATAGGGATTATGATCTTTCTTAACGTGAGCCTTGGGGTTATGAACCTGCTCCCCATTCCGGTGCTCGATGGTGGACATCTAACTATATTTACAATCGAGCTTCTGAAGGGCAAACCGCTCAGTATTCGTTTTCAGGAGACGGTGACTCAGATAGGAATGGTGCTCCTTCTAACCCTGATGATATTTGCGTTTGGCAATGATCTGGTGCGGTACATCTTATAAAAACTGGTATAGAGTGACTAGCGTCGTTTTAGCTATCGATACATCGGGATCTTTTTGTAGCCTCGCGTTGCAAGATAAAGATGCCATCGCTACAGAGCTCTCGTCATCGGGGGAGGGCGATCATTTCGAGCAACTCCCCCGTTTGGTGCAACAGCTTTGCTTATTAGCCTCTATAGCACTTAGCGATATAGATCAGATTAGGATAGGAACCGGACCTGGCTCCTTTACCGGATTGCGGATCGGACTAAGCTTCGCCAAGGGGCTCGCTAGCGCCCTGCGTATTGGGTTGGTCGGAGCCCCGTCGTTTGATGGGATGGCGGCGGCAGCGCTGCAGGGCGATGCTACAAGTAAGCGGATCGTGGTGCTCTCAGATGCTAGACGAGACGAGGTTTTCGCCGCCATATATAAGCGAGGGGTTAACGGGGAGCTACTCACAGTAGAGAAGTCCCAGATAGTGCCTATCAGTAGCCTCCTAGAGCCACCCTGGAGTACATTAGAGCAGGGTGGTGATGCGTGGTATTCGCCGCTGCGTGACTTCGTTCTGCCGGCAATAGCGCTTCGACCAATGGGGGCCGCTGCGCGTGGGTTGTTAGCGCTGGAGCTACCCAAGGAGCCCTTTTCTCTAGGTGCTATTGCTGCGTTGGAGCCCATATATATTCGGGAGGTTGCGGCCAAAACGATCGAAGAACGTCGATTAGGGGCTTGACACAGACTTCAACCCTAGTTATGAGAGGGGTGGAAGATGTCTTGAGGCATCCTTCTTTGCGCCGCGGTATATACCGTTTTGGCGTACATATCGTTAAAGCGCACGCACCGTTCAGGTTGAGGCGCTGTACTTCATAAGTTCCATTCAGCATGATTCTGCCAGATTACCTTAATGGATAGGGCTTAAGAGCTAACTTGTAAGTCGTAACACGTAACAATTGTCCCTGTAATAATCGTCCGCCTAATAATCGTCCCCGTAATAATCGTCCCCGTAATAATCGTCTAACCCTACCTGGTTGAATTAAAAAACATGAATCTTAATGAACTAAAGCGCCTGAAGCCTGAGGAGCTGATGAAGCTCGCAGCAGAGATGAATATCGAAGCTGCTAATACTATGCGTCGTCAGGAGCTGATCTTCGCTATCCTGACAGTACAATCTGAGTCAAACGGCAGCATCTATGCCGGAGGCGTTCTTGAGAGCCTTCCAGATGGCTTCGGATTCCTGCGCTCTCCCGATTACAACTATCTGCCAGGTCCAGATGATGTGTACCTCTCCCCAGCGCAGCTCCGCCGCTATGGGCTAAAGACCGGAGACATTATAGAGGGGCAGATCCGTCCACCACGTGAGAAGGAGGGTGAACGTTACTTTGCGCTACTTAAGGTAACCTCGGTAAATTACGACTCGCCCGATGTTCTTAAAACTAAGACCCACTTTGATAACCTTACTCCGCTCTATCCGAATGAGCGCTTAAAGCTTGAGAGCCAGAAGGGGGGCATTTCAACCCGTATCATGGATCTCTTCTGTCCGGTTGGTAAGGGACAGCGCGCGCTGATCGTAGCGCCACCACGTACCGGTAAGACGGTATTGCTACAGAATATTGCAAACGCGATTACTGAGAACCACAAAGAGGTGGTGCTTATAGTGCTTCTGATCGACGAACGTCCTGAGGAGGTGACCGATATGGCGCGCTCCGTTAAGGGCGAGGTGATTAGCTCAACCTTTGATGAGCCAGCTCAGCGTCACGTGCAGGTGGCAGAGATGGTTATCGAGAAGGCCAAGCGTTTGGTCGAGCACAAGCGCGACGTTGTAATCCTACTCGATTCGATCACCCGCTTAGCGCGTGCCTACAACACGGTTGTTCCGCCGAGCGGAAAGATCCTCTCGGGAGGTGTGGATTCAAATGCGTTGCATAAGCCCAAGAGATTCTTCGGGGCTGCTCGAAACGTTGAAGAGGGTGGTAGTTTAACTATCATCGGTACTGCGTTAATTGAGACCGGAAGCCGAATGGATGAGGTTATCTTCGAGGAGTTCAAAGGAACTGGTAACATGGAGATCGTGCTCGATCGTAAGTTAAACGAGCGTCGTATCTATCCAGCACTCGATCTGAAGGCATCGGGAACTCGCAAAGAGGAGCTGTTGCTTGAGAGCGACGTGATGCAAAAGGTGTGGCTTCTTCGTAAGGTACTCAATCCGCTTAACACCGTTGAGGCGATGGAGTGGTTGATGAGCAAGATTGAGAACACCAAGAGCAACAAAGAGTTCCTCGATATGATGAAAGGCTAAATAGGGCTGAGAGCAGCAATGTCACCAGACCGGCCCGCTATAAAGATCTTAGCTGTAGATGATACGCCGGAGGGAGCATTTCTTCTGGAGCAGATACTGACAGCGCGTGGGTATGAGGTGGTGATCGCCACCTCCGGAGCAGAAACCTTAGCCAAGGCCGAGAGTGAGCGACCGGATCTGATCCTGCTCGATGTCGTTATGCCCGGGCCGGATGGTTACGAGGTTACAAAGATCCTTAAATCGAATGCGGAGCTGCGCTATATCCCGATAGTGCTTCTGACCGGTAAGGATGCCCTAAAGGATATTATCTACGGGCTCGATCAGGGTGCTGATGACTACGTTTGCAAACCGTACGATGCGCAGGAGCTGATCGCGCGCGTGCATGCTGCTGTGCGTACCAGCAAGCTTTACTCTGAGCTACACGATACTAAGCAGGCAAACAACCAACTACAGGCCCGTCTGCAAGAGAATTTCTCCTTTGGTAATATAATCGGAAAGAGCAAAGCGATGGCGGAGCTCTATCAGGTGATGGCAAAGGTTGTTGATAGCGATGTCTCCGTGCTTATAACTGGAGAGTCCGGAACGGGTAAGGAGATGGTAGCAACGGCGTTGCATGTCAACGGCTCACGCAGCGCTAAGGCCTTCGTTGTTCAGAACTGTGCGGCATTTAATGAAAACCTACTGGAGTCCGAGCTGTTCGGGCATGTTAAGGGCGCCTTTACCGGAGCGATGCGCGATAAGCAGGGGCTCTTTGAGGTGGCGGATGGCGGAACGTTCTTTTTAGATGAGCTTGGCGAGATGAGTCCGGCCTTGCAGGTGAAGCTGCTGCGAGTTCTTCAGGATGGTACATTTATGCCGGTCGGTGGCACAAAGATGAAGCAGGTTAATGTGCGCATCATAGCGGCTACGAATAGAAACCTAGAGGAGATGGTCAAGAAGGGCACCTTTCGAGAGGATCTCTACTATCGACTGAACGTGGTTAACCTGATCCTTCCTGCACTCAGGGAGCGCAGCGGTGATATTCCACTTTTAGTTGAATCGTTCCTAACTAAGCTTGCGCACAAGAGCAATCGTGCTCGTAAAGCTATCGCTAAGGACGCCGTTTTTGCCCTTGAAAGTTATGCGTGGCCCGGCAATATCAGACAGCTTGAGAACGAGCTGCAACGCGCCCACGTTATGAGCGGTAACGAGGATATTATTACCCGTAGCTGCCTGTCGCCCTCTATCCTTAATGTTTCAGAGGCAGGTGAGGGGCCAGCCGTAGAGCGCGATGGTCGTCTTAAGGAGGCGCTTGAGGCGCTTGAGCGCGAGATGATTATAGCAGCACTTGAGCGTAGTAAGGGAAACAAGAGTGAGGCGGCGCGTCAGCTCGGTGTTTCGCGTTCTAACCTGATCGCCAAGGCGCAAAGCTTTGGGATGGATAATGAGTAGCGGTAGAAAGCCATGACTAGCGCCGTTCTACTCGTCTCATCGGATCTCTTCTTTATCTCAAAGATTAAGGAGGCCGCTGCCAACTGTTCACTCCAGGTTGTAGTTGCCCGTTCTCAAGTGGCGCTTGAAAAGGCGCTGCTAGAGGCACAGGGGGGCAAGGGGCTGTTTATAATCGATCTTGAGAAGGTTACGGCGCCGCTTGAATTCTTGAGCCGGATTGTAGCGGAGCTATCAGGTAGGGGCTGGAGCTGTATTAGCTTCTTCTCGCATGTGCACCTTGAGACTGCGGCACAGGCTGAGGCTCTGGCGCTAGGGGAGGTGATGCCCCGTTCGCGCTTCGTTAAGGTATTGCCAGATCTTCTGGCCTCCTTGTAACGTTGGGCAAGTCGTTCGATGTAACCGGCCTATCTGTCCCAATTCTTTAGGAGGACCATCATGATCCCTAGAACTATTAAAGCCGTTGCTATCGTAATCTGTGTGGCTCTTATAACGGGTGTTGCCGTTGGAGTATTGCTAGATAGACGTGTTCAGTATGCGACGAGCCGCTCGGAGCCCTCTGATATTGATCGAGCCTCCTTGGACATTTCAAGGCTTAGTAGGCCGTAACTACCCAAACATATCTCTTTATAACGCCGTTTCCTTTCGGTGAGATCTGTTTTTATCCGCAGCTAATTGCCCCCCTTCTATTCAGCGCTGCATCTTATCATGTAGGGTCGTAAAATAGGAGCGGTTAAAGGACAAGGTTGGTCCCATTTAAAATGGAGGCTACTAGTATGACGGATCTGCTCTCACAATCCTGGCTCACCATAGCCCTTCCGGTTGTTATTCTTATAGGATCGCTGCTTGTCAGCAAACTCCTTAAGCTCTCTCTTATAGGAACTATCATAGCGGCCTGTCTTCCACTTGGGCTGCCCTTTATTGAGTTGCCGTTCTCTGAGTTAATAACGCATCGAAATCCTGAATACCTGATTGGGGCGGGGTGGCTGGTGCTGCTTAGCGTTGCTGTAGGTTGGATACTAGTTCGTCCCCTGGCATCGGCGGCGGTACAGAGCTTCGGTATCGTTAAGCTCTCTTATTGTCTGGTGCTTGCAGCGGCCTTGGTTGTTGTGGCATTGCTCCTTAGTGATTCAAAGTTGCTTAATACATATGCCCCTGGCTGGCGCGGGACGGCAGGGATAGTGCTGTTGTGTGCCTCACTCCTAAGCATGTCGTTTGCGCTTGCAAGATTCTTTAAGGCCGCGGTCTTCTTAGCGTTATGGTCCTTCGTGTCCCTTGTATTAGCCAGCGAGATTTTGCTCGGAAAATTGCCGCAGAAGGTGCTACGCGGTGATATCAAACAGATTGAGCAGATGTTTCCATCCCAGAAGCTAAACGCAGTACTTAAGGGACTTGGTGTTGAGGATGAGATCGCTAGGGTCAAAGAGGTTGTTCTGCAAGAGTCGTAGCAACCTATTCTCCAGGTCTGACTCGCTTGTTAGCGGGCACTTCCTTTAAATTGCTCGGTAGCAAGGATCACTAGCGCTACGAGTAGGAATCCAACGCCACCCAGCTCCACTAGTTTATAAAACTCAGTCCTGGATCTAAGACGCCGCAGAAAGATGGTCTCGTTCTGGCTTGGTTCCTGAATGGTGGCGAGGGTCTGTTTAAGTAGCTCCTCATGGTACGTCACCTTTGAATAGCCGAGGCCTATATTCCCAAGCCCTAGCAGCGTAAACAGTATGGCGCTAAGGCGGTATGTTGTAAGAAAGCGTTTTGAACTCATAGGCTGTAATGCCATAGTTTACCGCATACCACGACCCCGCAAGGTGCCATTTGTGATCAAAAAAGACTAGTGCAAACTGAGGTTTGATTGGTACAAGTAGCTGAGTGATATGGTAGGGGGACGCAAAAAGTTATTTATTGCCTTATTAGGCGCGGTAACGACTGCGCTAGTCGTGTCTCTGCTATACGTAGTAGTGCCATTTTACTACTATTACTTCGACCTGAGGAATCATATGCGGCAAGCTACAGCAACTGCCGCAGTGTACTCGGATGAGGAGATCCGGCGCTCGCTAATGGAGGTAGTCAGGCAGCATGGAATAACATGTGGTGATCGGGACATGCAGATCCGACGTGATGGTGGTACTATCAAGCTTTCGTTAAGTTATATAGAGGGGCTTGGATTTACTGTGATGGGGAGCGAGGTTACCCTCTATAGTTTGCACTTTAATGCTGCGGCGGAGGGTAGTTTTAGGTAATTGGGGGAATGATTTTTCTATGAACACTAAGTACAAACCGATCCCGCGTGAATGGCAATTAGTTATGGACGAAGAGACCATAGCTCGCGCCATCTCGCGCATGAGCTTTGAGATCTTAGAGAAGGATCGCGATCTTAAGAACCTAGCCATCGTCGGTATTCGTACTGGAGGAGAGTTCCTGGGCAAGCGGCTTCAGGAGGAGATTCAGCGTATAGAAAAGATCGAGGTTCCTTATGGTGTTATCGATATCACCCTCTACCGTGATGATCTCTCTAGTGCACAGTCGCAGCCAACGTTGCGTGGCACCGATCTGCCGTTTAGGATAGCGGGCTCGCGTATTATCCTAGTGGATGACGTTCTTTTTACGGGGCGCACTATCCGTTCAGCGCTTGATGCGATTATAGATTTTGGTCGGCCACACCGGGTTGAGCTGGCGGTGCTGGCAGACCGAGGGTATCGCGAGCTTCCGATTCAGGCTGACTATGTGGGTAAAGTTATACCCACGCAACGCTCGCAACTTGTGCGGGTTCGCTTGACTGAGATGGGGTACCGGGATGGTACATACCTAATTGAGCGTGAGGAGAAGTAGGGGGGCGCAGGGAGTCCCACTTAGACTCCTAGATAGGTCGCCTGGTAGATACCAGCAACGAATATACCTTGGGAGCTAAAAAACACCCCTCCAACCCCTTGTAAATTTGGCAGCACTCGGCTTAACTCAACTCTCGATGGTCGACCACTTGTTGGGAATAGAAGGGCTTTCGAAAAACGAAATAAATCGGTACCTCGATGCGGCACATTCGTTTGTAGAGGTATCCGAGCGGGACATCAAAAAAGTCCCAACCCTGCGCGGAAAGACGATAGTCAACATCTTTTTCGAGCCATCCACCCGAACCCTAGCCAGTTTTGATATCGCAGGAAAGCGTCTCTCTGCTGACACTATTAACGTTAGCGCGGGCTCCAGTTCCGTTAAAAAGGGCGAGACCCTACTAGATACAGTACGTACCCTTGAATCGATGAACCCAGATATCTTAGTGATCCGACACTCCGAGAGTGGGGCGGCGCACTTTGTGGCACGTCACCTCCACCGAGCCTCCGTTGTAAACGCAGGGGATGGTGCGCACGAGCATCCAACTCAGGCGCTTTTGGATCTTCTGACCCTGCGCCAGCACTTTGCTAAGAGTAAGCGCAGCATCGAGGGGTTGCGGGTCGGATTTATCGGGGACGTTAGGCATTCCCGTGTTGCTCGTAGTAATATCTGGGCGCATCTTGCGCTTGGTAACGAGGTGCGGCTAGTTGGGCCTCCAACGCTGGTGCCATCTGAAATGTCTGCCGTTTTCGGTGGGGGCTCGGTGCACGTTGTTCATAACATACTAGAGGGGCTGCGCGATCTCGACGTTGTGGTGTGTCTCCGTATGCAGCTTGAACGACAGGACCAGCACTTTATCCCGAGCCTTGATGAGTACAGTAAGGAGTACTGCGTCTCTGAAAAGTTACTGGAGCGCTACGCGCCAGCGAGCGTAGTGCTGCACCCTGGGCCTATCAATCGTGGGACTGAGATCTCTGGCGAGGTGGCGGATGGGCCACGCTCATTGATTAGGCAACAGGTTAATAACGGCGTAGCGGTCAGGATGGCGGTGCTCTACCTCTTGGCGCGTAGCGCACAGTCGCATGAGGAGATAATCAAATGAGTAACCTAGCTCCGATAGTTATTCAGGGGGGAACGGTTATCGATGCAGCCACGGATCGTGAGGGATTATTCGATATCCTCGTTCAGGATGGCAGAGTTGCCGCGATTGAGAAGCCTGGGGTGTTACAGAGTCATGCTACGGCCGAGAAGATCGATGCCAAAGGTCAGTGGGTAATACCGGGTTGTATCGACCTGCACGTGCATCTGCGTGAGCCGGGGGAGGAGTGGAAGGAGACAATTCAGACCGGCGCTGAGGCGGCGGTACTCGGTGGATTTACCAGTATCTGTTGTATGCCGAACACCAAGCCGGCCAACGATTCGGCCGAGGTAACGCGCTTTATTTTAGAGAAAGCAAAGGCTGCCGGTGCAGCTAGAGTTCTGCCGATAGGTGCGATCTCAATGGGGCGCAAGGGGCAGCAGCTTGCTCCGTACTCAGAGTTAGCGAAGGCTGGATGTGTGGCGTTTTCAGATGACGGCGATCCGGTTGCGGATGCTGGTCTGATGCGGCGCGCTTTGGAGTGGTGCTTGATGCTTGGGCTACCACTTTCGTGTCACGAGGAGGACAGGAGTTTAAGTTGCGGTGGGTGTATGAACGAGTCCCCACTCTCGCTCCGTCTTGGGCTGAATGGGTTTCCGGGTATCGCTGAGGATGTGATGATCGCGCGCGATATAGAGCTGGCCCGTTTTACAAAGGGCAGGGTTCATATCTGCCACGTCTCTACGGCGCGTGGCATTGAGCTAATCCGTCGAGCAAAGAACGATGGAATTAATATAACGTGTGAGGTTGCTCCGCATCACTTGGTGCTCGATGAGACTAGCGTTAGTAGCTACGATACGAACTATAAGATGATGCCACCCCTTAAGCCCTGCGAGGATATTGAGGGGCTTTTTAAGGGGATTGAGGATGGAACCGTCGATGCTATCGCAAGCGATCATGCGCCGCACGATCTCGATAGTAAATTAGTCGAGTTCTCGCGCGCTACGGTGGGGATACTGGGGTTACAAACCAGCCTGCCGTTATTCGTAGAGCTGTGTTCGCAGGGTAAGGTCTCTCGGCGCCGGATGGTTGAGCTGCTCTGTTACGGACCGGCGCGATCTTTTGGGCTCTCTTCTGGAACTCTGCGTGTCGGCAGTGAGGCGGATATTACCGTGCTAGATCCGAAGCGTCGTTGGCGCTTTGCGGTTGAGCAGGTTCGTTCAAAATCAAAGAATAGTCCATTTCTCGGTCGTGAGTTAATGGGATTGGCTACGCATGTGCTCGTAGCTGGTCGGCGTGTTGTTCGAGATGGAAAATTGGCGGCTGAGCAGACTGAGCAGCAAGATATTCGGGGTTAGTATTTGTGATGAAAAGCGAGAGGAGACAGATACAGGAGGCTAGGGGAGAGCAGGGCTACTTAGCACTTGCAGATGGGCGGATCTTTAAGGGGCGCTGCTTCGGTGCACTGCGCGGGCCTTCTAATCCGGTTGAGGGGGAGGCGGTATTTAACACCTCGATGTACGGCTATCAGGAGATTTTGACGGACCCGAGCTATGCCGGGCAGATTATGTCCTTTACCTATCCGCATATCGGAAACGTTGGATGTAACGAAGAGGATGTTGAGTCTTCAAAGGTATACACCGAGGGTATCATAGTGCGGGCAGCACATAAGACTCCTTCAAATTTTCGCGCAACGATCTCACTTCCTGCCTACTTAGCACGACACGGTGTAATGGGGATTGAGGGGATCGATACGCGCGAGATCGTATCGCACCTGAGGGATAACGGCGCTCAGATGGCGGTCATGGCGGGTGGATTAGATCTAAATCCAGATGAGTTGGTCGATCGTGCCAAGAAGCTCAGCTCTATGGAGGGGCGAGATTACGTACGGCAGGTTGCTTGTAAAGAGATCTATACCTGGGATGCACCCTCCTGGACCCTGAAAGATGGCAATTCACGGCGTTTATCGCAGGAGCAGCTCGTTGCGCGACCGCACGTTGTAGCGATTGATTGCGGCATTAAGATAAATATTTTGCGGCTTCTGATCGATGTTGGATTTCGTGTAACGGTAGTTCCTGCTGGAACTACGTCGGCAGATATTATGGCGCTCAGGCCAGACGGGCTCTTTCTTTCTAACGGCCCAGGAGATCCAGGCACCCTTGGTTATGTGGTAAAGCCTGTGCAGGAGCTGCTCGGTAAGGTTCCTATGTTTGGGATCTGCCTTGGCCATCAGGTCCTTGGACAGGCGCTTGGTGGAAGCACCTACAAGCTTAAGTTTGGGCATCGTGGTGGTAATCATCCGGTGCGGGACGAGACCACCGGTAAGGTTGAGATTACGGTTCAGAACCACGGCTTTGCGGTTGACAAGCAGGGCTTGTCGAAGGATGTTTTTGTCTCGCATATTAATCTTAACGATCAGACGATTGAGGGCTTAGAGTCCAAGCAGGCTCGCATTTTCTCGGTGCAGTATCATCCTGAAGCATCACCGGGGCCGCACGATTCGCGCTATCTTTTTCAGAGATTCCATGACCTGGTATTGGGAACTGAGCAGCTAATTTGAGGACTTATGCCAAGAAGAAACGATATAAAATCGATATTGCTTATAGGCTCTGGGCCGATAGTAATCGGACAGGCGTGTGAGTTCGATTATTCGGGCACACAGGCCATTAAGGCTCTGAAGAACGAGGGGTATCGGGTCATCCTTGTTAACTCGAATCCGGCAACTATAATGACCGATCCTGAGTTTGCAGACAGGACCTATATCGAGCCTATTACGGCTGATTTCGTAGAAGAGATCATTAGGATTGAGCGTCCAGACGCGGTGCTTCCGACTATGGGGGGGCAAACTGCGCTTAACATTGCGCTGGAGCTAGATGAGCGTGGGGTATTTAAACGCTACGGCTGTGAGCTGATCGGTGCCAAGATAGACGCTATTAAGACCGCTGAAGATAGAGATCTATTTAAAAAAGCGATGGATCAGATCGGGCTAGAGTCGGCGCGCTCGATAATTGCAACCTCTATTGGGGAGGCTGAAGATGCGGCCAAGAAGCTCGGATATCCATTGGTGCTGCGCCCATCCCGTACGCTTGGTGGAACGGGGAGCGGTATTGTTTATGCGCCAGATGAGCTGCACCGTAAGGTTGCGATAGCGTTGGCAGCGAGTCCTAACTGTGAGGTTCTGGTTGAGGAGTCGTTGCTTGGTTGGAAGGAGGTCGAGCTTGAGGTCATGCGCGATCTTAAGGACAACGTTGTGATCGTGTGTGGTATTGAGAACTTCGATCCGATGGGGGTTCATACCGGAGATTCAATCACGGTTGCACCGATTCAGACCCTGACAGACAAGGAGTATCAGTTACTGCGCGATGCGGCCATCAAGGTAATTCGTCGGATCGGTGTTGATACCGGTGGATCGAACGTGCAGTTTGCGCTTAATCCAACTAACGGTCGCATAATTGTAATCGAGATGAACCCACGTGTTTCTCGCAGCTCAGCGCTGGCATCAAAGGCGACCGGATTTCCTATTGCAAAGATCGCAGCCAAGCTAGCTGTTGGATATACCTTAGATGAGATCCCTAACGATATCACACGCGAAACTCCAGCCTGTTTTGAGCCCTCAATTGATTACGTTGTGGTAAAGATCCCGCGCTTTAACTTTGAAAAATTTCCGATGGCTGACCGCGCTCTCGGCACTCAGATGAAATCGGTAGGAGAGGTGCTTTCGTTCGGTGCGACATTTAAAGAGGCGCTGCAAAAAGCGATCTGCTCAATGGAGCTCGATACGTACGGATTTGATCGCGCCAAACTGACCAAGGATCTCGGCCGTGGTGAGTTGCTTGAGGCCTGTTCGATCGGTGCGCCAGACCGTCTATGGCTTGTTGGCGAGGCCTTCCGCGCTGGATTCTCGATGCGCGAGCTGTTCCAGGCAACCAAGATTGATCCATGGTTCCTGGGGGAGATTGAGGAGATTATTCAACAGGAGCAGCAGCTCTCTGGTACTAAATTTGCGACGCTATCAGCTGATGAGCTACGCGAGTTAAAGTCTCAGGGCTTCTCCGATCGTAGAATTGCGGGTCTGACGCAGAGTCGTGAGATAGAGGTCCGCGCAAGACGAAGGCAGTTCGGTATTAAGCCCTCCTTTAAGAAGGTCGATACCTGTGCGGCGGAGTTCGTTGCAAATACCCCCTATTTATACTCAACCTATGGCGGGGTATCAGAGGCGCCCCCTACCGATAAAAAGAAGATCATTATTCTAGGTGCAGGGCCTAACCGTATCGGACAGGGTATTGAATTTGACTACTGTTGTGTTCACGCAGCGATGGCGCTTAAAGCCGATGGTTATGAGACCATAATGGTAAACTGCAATCCTGAAACTGTTTCTACCGATTATGATACTAGTGATCGGCTCTACTTTGAGCCCCTGACCGTCGAGTCGGTAATGAATATCGTTGATCGTGAGCAGCCCTACGGTGTCATAGTTCAGTTCGGTGGGCAGACCCCTCTGCGCATTTCAAGCGAGTTAGCGGCGCTCGGGGTGCCTGTAATCGGAACCTCCGTAGATTCAATCGATGCTGCAGAGGACCGCGAGCGCTTCTCTGCGCTGGTGGAAGCTCTAAAATTGCAGCAGCCCAAATATGCTACGGCGCGTTCTACAGAGGAGGCGCTTAAGGCGGCCAGAAAGGTCGGATTCCCCCTTATGATTCGCCCCTCCTTCGTTCTTGGTGGTCGTGCGATGCGGGTTATCTACTCAGAGGAGGAGGTGCTTAGCTACATGCATGAGGGGGTCGAGGTATCACACGATCGGCCAGTTCTGCTTGATCGGTTTCTCGATGGGGCTATCGAGGTCGACGTTGACGCTGTCAGTGATGGCAAGCAGGTTATGATTGCAGGGGTGATGGAGCATATAGAGCCGGCCGGTATTCACTCCGGCGATAGCTCATGTTGCTTACCTCCACAGACGTTGAGTAGGGAAATAATTGAGGAGTTAAAGCGTCAGGCGCGGCTTTTAGCTGCAGAGCTGCAGGTCGTTGGATTGATGAACATCCAGTTTGCGGTGGCCAAGGGTGGAGAGATCTATATCCTTGAGGTTAATCCACGCGCATCAAGAACGGTGCCATTTGTCAGCAAGGCGACCGGCATTCCATGGGCCAAGGTTGCATCACGAGTGATGGCTGGAAAGAGTTTAAAAGAGATCGGAGTACGGGAGTGTGAGCCCAAGGGCTATGTTTCGGTCAAGGCCTCTGTTTTTCCGTTCAGTAAGTTTCCAGGGGTTGATACGATCCTTGGGCCTGAGATGAAGTCAACGGGAGAGGTGATGGGGTTGCACACCAACTTTGGTGGGGCCTTTGCAAAGAGCCAGTTTGCAGCAAACATTACGTTGCCTACTAAGGGCGCAGTGTTTCTCAGTATCAAGGATGAGGATAAGGAGGGGTTGGGCGCCATCGTCGAACGCCTTGCAAAGCTTGGCTTCTCGATCATTGCGACGAAGGGCACTGCACAGTACCTAACGAAGATGGGTTTTACGGTAGAGATAGTGAATAAGGTCAGGGATGGATCTCCGCACGTAGTTGACAAGCTTGGGAGGGGGGAGTTGGTGCTAGTTATCAATACTCCGGAGGGTGGTTCAAAGCCCAATATGGATTCAAAATCGATCAGAATTGTTGCAAACGAGCTCCGAATTCCAACCTACACAACCATCGCCGCTGCCGGGGCCGTCTCTCAGGCGCTAGAGATGGTAAAGGATAGTAGTTTTCTGACGGTTAAGGCGCTGCAGGATTACTACGAGATTAATTAGCAGGGATGATAAGTATTCACCCCTAAAATGAGCATCTCTAATCAGGAGAGATGTTGTTATTATGATAGGTAGCATTCAGTGCGTATTGTGCTGCTATCTCAGTAAGATTAATTTTTATCTTTGTTAGCGCCAGTTTGATAATGGGTAAGGGGTACTCTAAACGAGAGGCTGTGCTTCCTACCGATAGACAGGCAGCTTCAGTCAAGGCTTTAAAATCAGCGCGTTCAATCGCTGCACGCATCTCAGAAATCTGTATTAAATGCGTAGGCAGCTTCTCTATCGTATCACTAATACAGTCAGGAATATCGGTAACAGGCGGAAATATGCTAGCAACCTTATTTGGAAATTCAAGTGTAGCGGACACCTGCTCTATAAATTCGCGTGCATTATTTATATGGAAGCTTCGATTCTCTGATGTTTTCGCTTTGTCTATTTCCCCAAAGGCGGCCCATAAACAGACTGTAGAGCTGTGGAGGTTCGTGTATATGAAGGACAGGCTATCGTAACGTCGGAAAAGAACGTTCTCATCAGCAGTGTACATCTTGGCAACATCGCTAGGGACCGACGGCATGACCAAGAAGTCTGTGGGACTCTCCTGTTTTACCCGCAGATTACTGGGAAGAAACACCATATGTGTACCTTGGCTACGGTAGCAGATCGCTACTCATTGCAGAGAGAGCATAAGTTTCAGTTGATGAGAAGCATAATATAACATGCTTAGCTGCTACCGCAAATCTACCTAAAAACAACCGCGTTAATCAATAGTTTCGTTATCTTAGCGGCATAAATAACACGGAAAGGTCGTTTTTGCTCTGTAATATGGCCGGGTTGTGGGCATTTACAGCCTTAAGAGGCTTTGCTAGTGTCCATAATACCGTAGAAATATCGGTCGTTTATCCATCCAGGGGGCGCCGTAGTTAAGGTGTCCATCAGCTGATAGGGAGTTTGTATTTATGGCTCGAATTACCGTTGAAGATTGCCTCGTCCAAGAGAATAACCGTTTCTCATTAGTGCAGCTTGCATCCAAGCGTACTAAGCAGATTCTACAGGGTGGCACGATTCAGATCGCTGATAGAAGGAACAAGGCTGTAGTGACAGCACTGCGTGAGATCGCAGCCAGCAAGGTTCGCTTCATGACCCCAGAGGAGACGGAGGCATACGAGGAGCAGCGTGCACGTGAGCTTGAGGCTCAGCGCTCAGTAGAGATAGCGGAGCGTGAGCGTCGTCCAGAGATCGGAGCAGGGCTCTTCTCTAATGGCGGCGATGTGCGTTCGGTGGATTTTCTTAAGGATTCTTTGATGAAGACCGGATCTCTACCTGCGTCTGATGACGACAACGAGGTATAGTTGCTTCTCAATACTGATCGAATAGAGGGCTAGGGCGTTCATCATGTCCTTTGAGCAGATCGCTGAGGCTGTTAAAAAATATCATCCGACTCCGGATCTAGTTACCTTAAAAAAAGCATATGACTTTGCAGTCGAGTGCCACGCCGGACAGGTGCGTGCATCGGGTGATCCGTACTTTAAGCACGTCGAAGAAACGGCGCTGTTAGTATGTCAACTAAAGCTTGATGAGCCATCAGTAATTGCCTCTCTGCTGCACGATACGATCGAAGATAGTGAGATAACGCGCGAGGAGATTCAGAAACATTTCGGCCCAGGGGTGGCCGATATAGTTGAAGGGGTAACCAAGCTTACCCGTATTGAGTTTGAATCGCGCGAGGAAAAGCAGGCCGAGAACTTCCGTAAGATGCTGCTTGCGATGGCCAAGGATATCCGAGTGGTACTGGTTAAGCTTTGCGACCGTTTGCACAACATGCGAACGCTCAGTTTTTTTAGCGAGGATAAGCAGCGGCGTATCGCAACCGAGACTCAAGAGATCTACGCACCACTGGCGAACAGGCTTGGTATTCACTGGCTGAAATCAGAGCTAGAGGATCTTTGTCTCCTTTATCTCCGTCCAGAGATGCATGCGCAGATTAATCAATACATTACAACGACAGCCCCGGAGCGTGATGCTTATGTTGAGCGCGTAACACAGGAGATTCAAAAGCAGCTTGCAGAGGCAGGGGTCTCAGCCGCAGTAAAGGGGCGCGGCAAGCACCATTACTCAATCTGGCAGAAGATGGATCGTGATAAACTCTCATTTGAAGAGGTCTACGATCTGCTTGGATTCAGGGTGGTGGTTCCAACTGTACGTGCCTGTTATGAGTCGCTCGGTGTTGTGCACTCAACCTGGAAACCTGTTCCTGGACGGTTCAAAGACCTGATCGCCATGCCCAAGCCAAACATGTATCAGTCGCTCCATACTACGGTAATCGGCCCGGATGGTCAGCGCATTGAGATTCAGATTAGAACCCCAGAGATGCATCGTATTGCGGAGGAGGGGATCGCTGCACATTGGCGTTACAAGGAGGGCGAGGGTGCGCCAACATTTGATCTGCAGTGGGTCAAGGAGCTTGTTGAAACGCAACAGTATCTCAAGAATCCCGATGAGTTTATCCAATCTGTTAAGGGCGAGCTTTATCCTGAAGAGGTGTTTATCTTCACGCCGAAGGGGGATCTCGTGCGTCTTTCGTCCGGCGCGACACCGGTTGATTTTGCGTACTCGGTTCATACCGATGTTGGCCACCATACGATAGGCGCACGGGTAAACGGGCAGATGGTTTCACTTGAGCATGTGCTTTCAAATGGTGATACCGTTGAGGTTCTCACCTCAAAGAACCATGTGCCGAGCAAGGACTGGCTTAAGTTCGTACGCTCTACAAAGGCCAAGCAACGCATAAGAGCCTTCCTTAAGGCCGATGAGAATGTTCGCTCGCTGGCGCTCGGTATGGAGATCCTCTCTAAAGACCTGCGCAAGGTCAAACTGAGCGTTAAGAAACTTGAAAAGGATGGTCGACTTCTACAGGTGGCTAACGATCTTGGCCTGAAAACAGAGGGCGAGCTATTCGCCGGTGTTGGGTACGGGCGTATCAGTACTTCAAAGATTATAGCCAAGCTGCTTCCAGAGGGCACCAATGTTGAGGAGAAGTTAACGGCAACAGCTACGCCGATGCAGCGCATCTTCCAGCGCGCTGCACTATCTAGCCGTGAGCGTATCGGTGTGCAGGTCTCGGGTATTGATAATATACTGGTACGTTTTGCGAAATGCTGCGAACCACTGCCGGGAGATCGGATCGTTGGATTTATCACCCATGGGCGCGGTGTAACGGTGCATAATGCTGACTGTGGGCAGATACTTAATAGCGATCCGCTGCGGCGTGTGGATGTTAACTGGGATACTGTCGTAAAAACCTCTCGTCGTGTGCGCATTACGGTTGCATCACAGGACCAGATGGGACTACTTGCGAATGTGACCCAGGCCATTACCGCAAATGGAGCTAATATTACCAGCGCACAGATCAAGACCGATCATGGTAGAGCGGCTATTAATTTTGAATTAGTTATCGATGATGCTCAACAGCTGCATAAAATAAAGCGGGCGATTGAAATGGTGCCCGGCGTTATCAAGGTGGAGCGGGTGCGACACCTTTCGCCATCTTCCAGTGCAGACGATATGGAGAATGATGCGTGAAGAGGTTGCTTCTGACGTTTGCAATAATCTTTTTTACTGCGCCGTCACTATACGCAGCCCCTTCTGTAGTTGCATCCCGTACGCAGGATGAGCAAAGTACTATCGACACTTACAAGCGTGCTAATCAGTCGGTGGTCTTTATTACCACCCGTACATTCGTAGTTGATTCATTTACGTTCTTTGATGATCTTAAGCCGCAAGAGGGAACTGGCACTGGAACTATAGTCGATGTGCAACGTGGTATAGTACTTACGAACCTGCATGTAATCGAGGGCGCGTTGGAGTCTGGGGGCAGCGTTGAGATTATGCTCCCTAATGGACACAACAGTAAGGCGAAGCTGCTTGGTTTTGATGTAGAGAGCGATATCGCTGTGTTGCAGCTCTCAGAGATTCCGAAGAGTATCGTGGCGCTGCCATACGGTGATTCATCGCGGCTTGAGGTTGGTCAACGGGTGCTCGCCATCGGAAATCCGTTCGGGCTTTATCGCAGTTTGACAGCCGGAATTATCTCCTCACTCGATCGAACCATGAAGACCTCAAGGGGCGCACTTTTAAAGGATCTGATTCAGACGGACGCCTCGATTAATCCGGGGAATTCCGGTGGCCCATTACTTGATTCTGAGGGGAGGTTAATCGGAATAAATACGGCTATCTTAAGTCAATCTGGAGATTCTGCCGGAATCGGATTCGCAGTACCGATTAATAGCATAAAACGGATCCTACCTGAGCTAATATCGACCGGAAAGGTCAAGCGCCCGCGCATGGGATGGCAGTTAGTTGATACCGATCAAGGTCCTATGGTGCTTAGAACGATGGCAGATGGAGCGGCTGAGCTGGGGGGTATTAAAGCCGTCGAACGGGAGCTTAGTGAGAGGGGCTTCGTGCGGGGATATCAACGCGATATAGAGGGGGCGGACCTTATTTATAAAGTAAATGGAGAAAGAGTTCACAATCGAGATGAGGTGGAGGATAGTATCCGTCGATCGGCACGCTTAGAGAGTATCCGCTTTACTCTGCGGCGTGGGGGCATGTACGGGAAGGAGCGAGAGATATCAGTCGTTCCGAAGTGGGAATAGATCCTAGCAGATGAAGATTAAAGTTCTTTCAGATACGGTAATTAATCAGATCGCAGCCGGCGAGGTGGTCGAGCGTCCATCATCGGTTGTGCGCGAGCTGGTAGATAATGCGGTTGATGCTGGCGCTAAGGACATCTGCGTAACCTTAGAGGCTGGAGGTCACAGCCGCATGCGTGTGCGTGATGATGGCTGCGGTATGACCCGTGATGAAGCCATCCTCGCGTTTGAGCGACACGCCACCTCTAAGGTCTCTGCAATCGAGGATCTGCTTAACCTAGCAACGCTCGGGTTTCGCGGTGAGGCGCTCGCCTCTATCGCCGCCGTCTCTAAGGTCAAGCTTATAACTAGGAGCCGTGAGGCAGAGGTTGGAACCTCGATTACATTCAGGGGTGGAAAGCTCATAGATGTGCAGAGCTGCGCTTGGAACGAGGGTACCGAGATCGAGGTTGAGCACCTCTTTTTTAATACACCTGCACGCAGAAAGTTTCTAAAGTCGCCCCGTGCTGAGCTGGCCCGTATTCGCACATGGCTAATGCAGTCAAGTTTAGGACGGTTCGACGTACGGTACCGATTGATATCGGATGGAGATGAGGTGCTGAACTTAGCACGGGCTAGGAGCATCGCTGAACGGGGAGCCCAGGTGTGTGCTGGGGACCTTATGCCGGTAGCGCTCGAAGAGGGTGGCATCTCGGTAACCGGTATGGTCGGTCATCCTGGGCAGGCGCTGGCTGATTCAACTGGACTTAGCATCCTTATTAATGGACGACTCGTCTCTGACAAATTGGTTGTTAGGGCGGTGCGTGAGGGCTACGACTCGATGTTAAAGGACCGTGAGTTCCCGGTCGGATATATCTCGCTCGCTCTTCTAGCGGAGGATGTCGATGTAAACGTGCACCCGCAGAAAAGTGAGGTCCGTTTCAGGCATCCTAACCAGATCTTTGCTGTGGTTCGTGGGGCGGTGCTGGCTGCGGTGCGGGGTATTCGTCAACCGATGTCGTTTGCTGCCGCTACTGTGGGCAACATGGCTACGCCCCCTGTGTTGATCTATCAGGGAGCAGCTATAGGGTCACCGCAGCCGCTAGTGTTTGAGGCCCCGCGTTCGCTTGAAGCCCCGCGTTCGCTTGAGGACATGGTAAGGGAGGTTTTTCCTGACCCACCACGCTCCTTACTAGCTTCTGGGCAGCCAGCACAGAGGCAACCCTCCTTCTTTAAGCTTGAAGCGCCAGAGGGCTACGCAAATCCAAACCGTTATAGCAGCCCTCATAATATGGGGCCGTTTCGTTTCTCTGACATGCGCTACGTCGGGCAGGTGCTTGAGTGTTATCTGATCTGCGAATTAAACGACAAACTGGTAGTGCTTGATATGCATGCGGCACACGAGCGGGTCAATTATAATAAGATTAGACGCGCACGAGCAGAGCATACCCTGCAGGTGCAGAAGCTCCTTATTCCGGAGGTTGTGCAGCTTACAGAGGAGCAGGTTACGGTGATTATAGAGCAGGAGGATGCGCTTAAGGCCCTAGCGTTTGAGGTAGAGCAGCACTCTAGTGATACCGTTCGGGTGTGTGGAGTGCCGGGAATAATCTCACACCTTCGTCCAGCGAGTTTAATCAAGGAGTTCGCAGTTGAGCCGGTTATCGCTGGGTGGCGAGAGCGGCTTGAGGAGCGGATCGATCATATGGTTGCCCGTATCGCCTGTCACGCCAGCGTTCGCTCAGGTGATACGATGTCGCGTCCAGAGGCGTATGCGCTCTTTGTGCAGTTAGATGATGCAGAACTTTCCGCGGCCTGTCCGCACGGCAGGCCGGTGGTGACAGAATTTAGTCGTGATGGCGTAGAGCGGTGGTTCGGAAGGGACCGTTAGCTCATGACTATTCCCTACAAGACCGTCGCGGTTTGTGGACCAACCGCTGCTGGTAAAAGTGCGCTCTCGATATCGCTTGCACGCTCCCTTGCTGCAGAGGTAGTTAACGTTGATTCGGTGCAGCTCTACAAGGGGTTTGATATAGGTTCGGCGAAGCTAACAGAGCGTGAGCGGGGCGGGGTCTCGCACCATCTGCTCGATATCTTTGAGCCCACGACGTCGGTCAATGTGGCGCTTTTTAGAGCGGCGGCGCTTGATGCCATTAGTAATATCTCAGCCCGTGGTAAGATCCCGCTATTAGTGGGGGGGTCTGGGATGTATCTGACGGTGCTGCTGCATGGGTTGGCGGATGTTCCGGCAACTCCTGTAGAGATCCGAGAGGCGATCGCTATGCTTACTCCAGAGGGGAGGTATGCCGAGCTTTCAGTAGCGGATCCGCAAACTGCAGCGCGTCTTAATCCAGGTGATCTTCAACGCGTTTCGCGAGCACTTGAGATCGTGCGGGTAACGGGCAAAAAGCCGAGTGAACTATTTGCACAGCATAACTTTGCGCCAGTGGAGGTCGTTTCACTGGTGCTTGTAATCTGTCGACCCCGTGATGAGCTGTATAAACGGATAGAGGCGCGCTCTGCGTTGATGGTAGAGGGGGGGCTAGTTGAGGAGAGCCGCAATCTTCTTGAGCGCTATGGAGAGGTGGCAGCTCTGAATACCCTTGGTTATAAACAGGCCTGCGATCTACTTAAGGGGAAACTTGAGCTTAAGAACCTTGCTGCTGAGATATCGCTGCATACTAGACGGTTCGCCAAGAGGCAGATGACCTACTGGCGTAACGAGCCGCTTAAACGGGGCTGGCTAGTAAGACCGGGTCCTCAGGAGCTGGCACAGGAGGTAACTGGATTTGAATCCTTTCCTGCTCGCGCACAGTCACGCATAAAGAGCTTTTGCGCCTTTGCCCTAACGCCAGCTGCTTTAGAGCAGGCTGTTAAGCAGCGGCTAGAGCAGCCTCTGGAGCGGACAGAGGTTTGGTATATCGTTTCTGCGGAAACTAATTCCAACTAATTCGAACACCTTTAACACGATTTTGACTAAGGAATGGGGAAGGACGATCATCTATACATAACAGCTATAGATGGGTGTCTTGTGAGCAGTAGGACAGAAGAAAAATTTAACAGAAAGCTAGAGGATCCCTTCTATAAGGAGTCTATTAAGATTAGCGATCTTCCGCTCGCCAAGCTTCTAAATCAAATCAAAAAGGTAGCTTCGAGCATAGATAACGAAGCCGATAAAGAGCAGTTCTTAAGTGAGGTATTGTGCAAGAGCTTCTTTAGCTTTTACCGCGCCGGCAAATCTTCTAGTATAACGACACTTCTAAAAAGCGCCACAGATCTGAAGGAACTACAGGCATCAAGTTGGAAGCTTATAGAGTGGTATGCAGAACACCCTCTACGGGCATCAATATCCAGCATGTATAATAATCTAGGGATGCCGGACAGGAGAGAGGTCGAAGAACTAGTAGCGTGGTGTTCTAACGATAGAGGAGAGTTAAATCAAAAACTCTTTAGCTCGGTTACCGGGATGCAGGCTGGCAAGGGTGTGCCGGATCTCAAAGATTTAGCAGCATTAAAGGGTTTCTGCATAGAGAATGATAAGTTTAATCAGCTCCTCTTTAGCTCGATTACCGGGATGCAGGCTGTCCGTGGTATACCGAATCTCTCAGCTCTAGCGGCATTAAAAGATTTCTGCACAGAGGATGAAAAGTTTAATCAGGTGCTCTTTAGCTCCATTACCGGGATGCAGTGTGGCCGAGGTATGCCGAATCTCTCAGCTCTATCGGCATTAAAGGATTTTTGCATAGAGGATGAAAAGTTTAATCAGGCTCTCTTTAGCTCTATTACTGGGATGCAGTGTCGCTGTGGTGTACCGATGCTCTCAGAGCTAACGGCATTAAAGGATTTCTGTACAGAGGGTGAAAAGTTTAATCAGGCCCTATTTAGCTCGATTACTGGGATGCAGGGTGGCTGTGGTATGCCGAAGCTCTCAGATTTAGAGGCATTAAAGGGTTTCTGCACAGAGAATGAAAAGTTTAATCAGGCACTATTTAGCTCAATTACCGGGATGCAGTATGGCTGTGGCGTGCCGGATCTCGAAGATTTAGAGGCATTAAAGGATTTCTGCACAGAGAATAGAAAGTTTAATCAGGATCTCTTTCGCGCTATTACCGGGATGCAGAATGGCTATGGCGTGCCAGATCTCGAAGATCTATCGGCATTAAAGGATTTCTGCACAAAGAATAAAGAGTTTAATCAGGATCTCTTTCGCTCCATTACCGGTATGCAGGCTAGCTGTGGCGTGCCAGATCTGAAAGAGCTAGCGGCATTCAAGGATTTGTGCACAAAGAATGAAGAGTTTAATCAGGCTCTCTTTCGCTCCATTTGCGGGATGCAGCGTGGCAAGGGCGTGCCGAATCTCAAAGCTCTATCGGCATTAAAGGATTTCTGCACAGAGGGCGAAGACTTTAATCAGGCCCTCTTTAGCTCCATTACCGGGATGCAGAATAGCCGAGGTGTGCCGGATCTTAAAGCTATAGGGGCATTAAAGGATTTCTGCACAGAGGATGGAGAGTTTAATCAGGAGCTCTTTAGGTGGTGTCTCCAGAAACAACAGAAACTGGGCATCCCCAGTTTAGAGGAGTTCAAGCAGTTAAAAGCTTTATACTACGAGCAAAGTGCTGCGTAGATAAGATAAATGTTACGGCAGCTATAGGGGTGTCTTATGAGCAGTAGGATCGAAGAAAAATTTACGAAAAAGCTAGAGGATTCCTTCTACAAGGAGTCTATTAAGATTAGCGACCGTCCGCTAGCTATGCTTCTCGATCGAATCAGAAAGGTAGCTTCGAGCATAGATAATGAAGCCGATAAAGAGCAGTTCTTAAGTGATGTATTGTGCAAGAGCTTCTTTAGCTTTTACCGCGCCGGAAAATCCACCAGTATAACGGCGCTTGTAAACAGTACAACACGCCTGAATCAACTACAGGCAGCAAGTTGGGAGCTGATAGAGTGGTATGCAGAACACCCACTCCGGTCATCGATCTCTAGCATGTACGCTAATCTAGGGATGCCGGACAGGAGAGAGGTCGAAAAACTAGTGGCGTGGTGTTCCAAGGATACAGCAGAGTTAAATCAAAAGCTCTTTCGCTCGATTACCGGGATGCAGGCTGGCTGTGGCGTGCCGGATCTCAAATCTCTAGGGGCATTAAAAGATTTCTGCATAGAGGATAAAAAGTTTAATCAGGACCTCTTT